>VOFH01000227.1_pt1 | contig 108001 bp, 163 predicted proteins | sample 5384091 | NCBI WGS metagenome assembly VOFH01 (sample SAMN12384727, study PRJNA508395) | human gut metagenome | isolation source: healthy gut G | host: Homo sapiens
TATGTGTATCGTATATATAATGAGAAATAGACGATTCACTTTAATGGCGGTAACGATGGGACTAATGATTATTGGAATTCTTGCGAATACCTATGGATTAAGATTTCCAAAGATGTACTACACTATATTCCTTACTACACGAAATGGTTTGTTTATGGGGTCGGATTTTTTGGTCGCAATCGGAAAGTATTTTGCTGACTATGAAATTAAATTAAAAATTATAAACACTGTAAACTGGTTTTATTGGTTGCAATCATGTTCTTGTATCTAGAAGGTGTTTTGGTAAGTAAATATGACAGTCAAATTACAATCAATATGACATTTAGCACGGTTATGGTTGCAGTTGTATTAGTGGGATTGATGATCAGTCAGTTACAAATGAATGTAAGCAAGACTGTAAGAAATGTAAGTACATTGATATACTTCATACATCCGTGGATTATTTTTCTAGTCGTTTTGTTGGAACATTTTGGGATTGTTTTAAACGCAAGCATTAAAGCAATTATTACTATGTTTATATCTGTTTTGGTGGCATTTGTCGTGGCGAAAATGACAAATATATTTAAAGTGTTAAATGAATTCATGTAATCTTAATGGGTTTGATTAGTAGATGGAGATTATAATTTATGAAAACAGTAATAATGGCCGGAGGGCGAGGAACTCGAATATCCGAATTGTTTCCTAATATTCCGAAGCCTTTGATTCAAATCGAAGGTGTTCCGGTTCTTGAACGGGAGATTATCTCGTTGAGAAATCAGGGATTTAAAGATATCATTATGACAGTTTCCCATATGGGAGACAAAATCATGAGCCGTTTTGGGGACGGTTCTAAGCTGGGTGTGTCAATCCAGTACTACAATGAAGTTACACCGCTCGGAAACGATCCGTACTACGACAATGGCATCAAGCTAATCGACTGCTACGGAGAGAAAATGCCTGAGGAAACTCTGCTGCTGGTGGAGGACTACATTGATGGCAAACTCCATGTCTTTGATAAGGACTGGCCAGAGTTGCCCTTTGCTCATCGTGAGCACATCGGCTGCACTGTGGACTATGTGGCAGGTCGCAACCGCTACATGGGCTACCTGATCTCGCTGGGCATCTACTCCTTTAAGGGTGTCAAGGTCGGTTTGGATTGCGCCAATGGTAGCTCCTGGAATATCGCAAAGTCCGTGTTCGATGCGCTTGGCGCAGATACCTATGTCATCAATAATAATCCGAATGGCCTGAACATCAATAACAATGCAGGTTCAACCCATATCGAGGGCCTTCAGAAGTTTGTTGTGGAGAAGGGCTTGGATGTTGGTTTTGCTTACGATGGGGATGCCGACCGCTGCCTGTGCGTGGACGAAAAGGGCAATGTTATCACTGGCGACCATATCCTTTACATTTACGGTTGCTACATGAAGGAACGTGGTAAGCTGTTAAATAATACTGTTGTCACCACAGTTATGTCCAACTTTGGTCTGTATAAGGCCTTTGACGAAAAGGGCATTGGTTATGCTAAGACCGCTGTGGGAGAAAAGCTGCTGAAGCATGGCTATACGTTCTACAGCCAGACGGACACTGAAGTAGTCATCAAGCTGGTGGACTATTATTATAAAAAGTACAATCTTGGTCCTATTGATGCCATCGCTAAGACGATGGTGCGTGTTTGTGGTTCCTACGCTCTTGAGCTGATGTTCCGGGATTATCCGAGCGAGATCTGGGTGGCACGTAAGGATAGCCCGATGATCATCGGCATTGCGGATGGTGAGACCTATGTGGCATCCGATGTTCCGGCAATTCTGAAATATACCAGAAATGTGTATTATATAGGCAACCTTGAGTTCGCAAAGCTGACTCCGGGAGAAGCTCATTTCTATAACCTGGACGGGGATGAAATCGAGAAGCAGACTACGGAAATCAATGGGATGCAGAAGCGGCGGGGAAAAGGCGGTTTCGAACATTTCATGATGAAAGAGATTCATGAGCAGCCGAAAGCAGTTCAGGATACCCTTAATTCTGTGATTAAGGACGGAGCTATCGAACTGTCCGGCGTGGAAATCACTGAAGACGAGATTAAGAACGTTGAGCAGATCTATATTGTAGCCTGTGGTTCTGCATGGCATGTAGGCATGGCGGCACAGTATGTTCTGGAAGACTTGGCAGATATTTCGGTGCGTGTGGAACTTGCATCTGAGTTCCGCTATCGTAAGATGCCGCTCAATCAGAAGGCACTGATGATCGTGGTCAGCCAGTCCGGTGAGACAGCGGATACACTGGCGGCACTGCGTCTGGCAAAAAGAAAAAGGCATAACCACAATGGCAATCGTCAATGTGGCGGGTAGTAGCATTGCCCGTGAAGCAGATAAGGTGTTCTACACACTTGCTGGACCTGAGATCTCTGTTGCTACAACAAAGGCATACAGTGCACAGCTGGCAGCAATGTATTGTCTGGCAGTTCAGTTTGCAAAGGTCAGAGAAAAAATCACCGAAGAACAGTACAGCTATTATATTTCTGAACTGTTGACTCTCCCGGAAAAGATGCAGAAAACTTTGGAAGATAAAGAGCGCATTCAGTGGTTTGCAGCAAAGTATGTCAATGCGACACGACGTGTTCTTCGTAGGTCGTGGCATAGACTATGCCGTTTGTCTGGAAGGTAGTTTGAAACTGAAAGAAATCAGCTACATTCACTCGGAGGCATATGCAGCTGGCGAACTGAAGCACGGAACTATTAGTCTAATTGAGCAGGGAACATTGGTCATTGGTGCACTGACCCAGAGTGAGCTGTACGAAAAAACCATCAGCAATATGCTGGAATGCAAGAGCCGTGGTGCATACCTTATGGGCATGACTACCTATGGCAATTACGAAATCGAAGATCAGGTGAACTTCACAGTTTATGTTCCAAAGATGGACGAGCACTTTGTTGGTAGCCTGGCAGTGATTCCGTTGCAGCTACTCGGCTACTATGTGTCTATAGCCAAGGGCCTGGATGTGGATAAGCCAAGAAATCTGGCGAAGAGTGTGACAGTAGAATATATCATGGCAGCCGGTATCGGTAGCCGTTTTGGAACAGGAATCAAACAGTTGGAGCCAGTGGATGATGCTGGACATATCATTATGGATTACTCAATCTATGATGCGATTGAGGCAGGTTTCAACCATGTAGTGTTTATCATCCGCAAGGATATCGAGAAGGAATTCAAAGAGGTCATCGGTGATCGCATTGCCTCCATTTGCTCTTCTCATAATGTAACTGTTGACTATGCTTTCCAGGATATTAACGATATCCCGGGAACTTTGCCGGAAGGTCGTACAAAAGCCGTGGGGAACCGGTCAGGCCGTGCTTGCTGCAAAAAGGTTCTTGATACACCGTTCATTGTGATCAATGCAGATGATTACTACGGCAAAGGAGGGTTTTAAGGCTGTCCATGAGTATCTGGTGAATGGCGGAAAGTCCTGTATGGCTGGCTTCGTGCTGAAGAATACTCTGTCCGATAATGGCGGTGTAACCCGTGGTGTTTGCAAGATGGACGACCAGAACAATTTGACAGAGGTTGTGGAAACCAAGAATATTGTGAAGACCGCAACTGGAGCAGAAGCAGACGGAAAAGTGATTGATGTTGATTCTCTGGTATCCATGAATATGTGGGGATTAACTCCTGATTTTTTGGACATGCTGGAGAAAGGTTTCAAAGAATTCTTCGAGAAAGAAGTTCCAGGCAATCCTTTGAAAGCTGAGTATCTGATCCCAATCTTCATCGGTGAACTGCTGGAGCAGGGCAAGATGTCTGTGAAGGTTCTGAAAACGAACGATACCTGGTATGGTATGACCTATCATGAGGATGTCGCAGTTGTAAAGGACAGCTTCAAAAAAGATGCTAGAAAACGGCGTGTACAAGGCTGACCTGTTCAGTGATCTGTAAACGATGATGAAAGAAACGATTGATTTACTCGGAAAGATCCTCACAAATATCCTGACTGCTCTCTATGAACCTTTTGGATTCTCCTTTCCTTTTTGGCTATGTTTTTCTATTTGTATGCGTATGAGCCAATACATGCTGGTAAAGGTTGGAAAAATGCTATAGTAACGTGGTATCAGAAGTTCAAAAGAGAGCATGTTCTTCCGAAAGTTGTTTTTATTGACTTTCGTGATTTCGATGATCTTGTTCAGAACGCTGTTGAACCGGAACCTGTGGATGAATCCGTTATCTGATGTTATGGGCGGGTGGGGCATCTGGGAGACAGTGAATGGCGAACAGAAGCTGACCACCGAGTGTATCGAGAACGTAATCATGATGTTGTCATTTTCAGCAGTAGTGATGTGGACGTTCGGAGAGAAGATAGGAAACGGCTGGAAGAAGAGCCTATGGCAAAGTGGGAAGATAGCATTTATTTTTTCTGTAAGCATTGAGATGCTGCAATTATTGCTTCGCTTGGGTACATTCCAGCTATCAGACATCTTCTATAACACAGTGGGTGGAGTGCTAGGTGCGGAATCATGAAGGTAAGAAAGCGTCTGTAAAACTGGATGAAATTGTGATATACTGGGAGTGGTAGCTCCCTACGCTACTCGTAATAATCACACACCTCTTCGTGGTGAGCAGCAGGCAACGCTGAAATAGCGGCTAAGTGTGAGAACGGTATTTGAATGGAGGGTATATTGTGAAGGTAACATTTAAACGCTTTGGTTTACCATATAATCCTCAAAAAAGACAAGAAAAATAAAAATAAAATTATTAGACACATTGTGTGGTTTTTAATCGCATTTATTGCCATTTCAGTCCTACTAACGTTGGTGGTAGAAGCACTGATACGGATATCCATTGCAAAACTAGCTATAAATGACACGATAGACTCAACGTGGATTGGATCTTTAGCTTCATATTGGGGAGGGATTATTGGTGGAATGATTTCCGGAACACTTGCTTTTATTGGTGTGTTTTATACTATTCGCTATTATAAGGAGTCGGATGAGCAGAAGGAAGAGGCAGCAATTCAGCCGTTCCTAAATGTTACAATGGCGTCTGGTGGAAAAGCAACCCGCGGCTTTTCTTTAGGTAAAAGTAAAGAGGACAAGAAGAAAAAGTTGCAAGTTAATGTAAACATAAAAAACATAGGAAATGGTTTTGCAAATACATTAGTAGTTCATACGGGGGCCAATTTTGGCGGATTAGCATTTAATAATGTTATTGCGGTGGGAGAATCTATCGACTTGTTTTTCATGGTTGACGAAGATGAACTAAAAAGAAGGACTTCATTTTGGAATTCAATATATTGATTCGATGAGAAATGAATATATTCAAGAATACGATATGAAGAAAGAGTATAGTTCGATTAAGATTGAATGTGGTTATCCCGGATTTTTAGAACAATTTTGATTAAAAAGAAAAGAGGTTATCACCATGCCCAGAACGAAAGGTAGCAAAAACCGTCCTAAAACCAATATCACCAAAGACTATGCATCCCAGATCGTAGAGAAGCAGGAGACTATTGCGTCTCTGAATACCGAGATCGCATCCATCCAGAAAGCGATTGAAGAGCAGAAGAACACACTGAAAGAGAAGAAGAACACACTGAAAGAGAAGAAGACTGCTCTGAAGAAGACCGAAAAAGAAGTGGCATCCTTGGAAGCGAAGAAAGCAAAGGCAGATGCTAAGGCCGCTGAAGAAGCTAAGAAGGCTGAAGCGGAGGCTGTGCTGAAGAAGCTGTTGGCAAGCGGTATGAGTGCGGACGAGATCCTCGAAAAACTGAAATAAGATCGCCGTGTGGACAAACTGAACTCCAGGAGTTCACTCGGTATTTTTGAAGGTTGATATATAGTTTGTAACGAAAATAGAAGAAATGGAGCGTAAGCAAAATGAATTTATCAAAAATACATCATATTGCAATCATCGTATCTGACTATGAAGCAGCTAAGGATTTCTATGTGAACAAGCTGGGCTTCTCTATCATCAGGGAAAACTATCGTCCAGAGCGTAAGGACTGGAAGCTGGATCTTCGTGTTAATGAACACACAGAGCTGGAGATTTTTGCTGAGGAAAACCCGCCGAAGCGTGCGAACCGCCCAGAGGCATGTGGTTTGCGTCACCTTGCCTTTTGTGTGGAGAGTGTGGAGCAGACGGTGAATGAACTGGCGGAGGTAGGGATTGAATGTGAACCAATCCGCATGGATGATTACACCGGCAAGAAGATGACTTTCTTCCATGACCCGGACGGACTGCCACTGGAGCTGCATGAGTAAAATGAAGAAAACAAGAAAACCCGGCGGTGGCGGAAGAAGCTGAAGCCGGAGTACGATGCAGGGAAAAATCTGAAAGAGCAGATGGACGCTGCTGTGGCACTTTATAATTCTGAGATGTCCTTGCAGGCCATCGGAGATGAGCTGGGATTAAATCCCATCAAAGGTACGGAAGCTGCTCATCACGGCAGGTGTGTATGAATCAGAAGTGGCGGAAAAAGTAAAAAACACTTTTGAAGAATACCGAGAAACACAGGACTACAAAACCTCCATACGCTCAACTGCAAACACCCTGAAGCTTTCCAAAGCTTCCGTTACCTCATATCTTCCGTATAAAAAAGGTGTGTACTTCCCCAGTACAGCAAAAAGATAAGATCAGTGTTGGAGCAGAGCGGCAGCGGAGATACAGAGCGATGAAGCGGTGGAGGGCTGATCCGACAGAAGAAAACTTCTGGGGTGTGGTTCTGACCTATGCTGGAGTGAAATTTAAGACCTACTTCGGGTTGCCATTCTCTTACGAAATTAAAAAGGGCAGGAATGGCGAGTATACAAAAGAACTGTGGATCGACCGCCGAGAGAAGAGTAAAAGTCTGGCGTGGAGTTCTATAGTTTTGGCGCTGAAGAATATTAAAGGGAGGTAGTAGACCGCCCGAAAGTTTCTGGGTGATATCCGGGGAATGACCTACATATACGGAATGTTCTACCGCTTCGGACTGATTGATGTGCCGGACAAGGTAAAGGAGAAGATGGGCCGTCCAAAAGACCGCAACTCAAAGTGATAAAACGTATTATGTATGGCAGAAATAGTTTTGAATTATTGAAGGCAAAAGTACTGCTTCATGAACAATTTCGCTGTGAAATCAACTAAGTGTGGAAAAGAGCCCTTACTGCCTTTTTATCGTTATGTTCTAAAGCAAAAACCAGACAACCGTGCTTATATTACGAACGAAATAAGCACAATCGTCTGGTGGTAAGGCATAAAATCCCCCAGTCGTACACAACTGGGGGAGAAAGACGGTGGCCTGGAGGTCATCTTCCCGGCCTCGGACCTCGCAAGGTTACCGAAACCTGATCACTGTTGAAAGTATAGCCGATGTAGTAGTGCTAGTCACGCAGTCCGGACTGAAGGATGTCAACAAACTCCTGAAACTGGACCCTTCAATACAGAACTGGTTGCCTATAAGCAGGAGAAAACGGTATAATTGAGGAAGGCAGTTGGGTATAAAGGGGTACAAGTGGTGTAGATGAAAAATATTGTGAAGACGGAAAGAGGGGCTGTTGCATGCTTGTGAGTTAGTGATTTATGGGTATCATGATAAAACAAAAACAATAATTGGAGAACCTCATTGGAATTTTGGAAAATATTGTTAGATGATATAAAAGAACCGGTTTCGTACCTTCCCATGGGAGTCGGAGCGGCGATTATGATGCTTTTGTTATTGCGGCTGGTTGCCGGGGAGAAGGCATGGAAGCGACCGCAGGTGTATTATTATTTTTATTGGGTGTATATGAAACGGTTGTGTGGATTCAGGCGTTTTTTTCGCGGGAGTCGGGTTCCAGAACGGGGATTGACTGGCAGCTGTTTGATACATGGGGCAGAACCTGGCAGTCCAGGGCATATATGGTTGAGAATGTGATTATGTTTCTTCCGCTTGAGTTTTGCTGCCGTTGGCAGAAAGGCGGTGTGCCAAATGGTGGAAGATGCTTTTGATCAGTATGCTGTTGTCGATGATGATCGAGGGGATGCAGCTTGTGACAGAAAGAGGATATTGCCAGCTGGACGATGTAGTTATGAGCAATTGTATAATACTGCTGATTCCCTGATCGTAGGAAATTTTCTAGGAAGTAATGCACTGGCGGCAGTCAGTTCATCTGGAAATCTGATTTTTCTGATGGTAGGTTTTATTAACGGCATTGCCATGGGTGCAGGTGTTGTTATTGCACGATATTACGGAGCCAAAAAAAGAGACTGCCTGCAAAAGGCAATCCATACAACGGTTGCATTTGGACTTGTGGCCGGTGCTGCGCTGACAGTTTTGGGAATGTTTCTGGCACCAAAGATCCTGGTATTGATGGGAACTCCTGCGGACGTGCTCCCGGAATCTATTGTGTATTTCCGTACATATTTTGCAGGGTCTATGGGTGTTGTCATGTACAATATCTTTGTTGGAGTTCTGCAGTCGGTCGGTGATGGACGCCATCCACTGATATATCTGATTATTTCTTCCTGTGTCAATGTCGTTCTGGATATTTTCTTTATCGCAGGTCTTGGCATGGGAGTCGGATCAGCAGCACTTGCAACCGCAATTTCACAGTTTGTCAGTGCACTGCTCTGTATGGTTCATCTGCTGCGTGTGGAAGAAGAATACCGTCTGGAATTGCGAGAGATTCGTTTTGACAGTTCTATGCTGAAGCAGATCGTCCAGAATGGTGTACCATCCGGTTTTCAGAATTCAGTGATCGCGATCGCGAACGTCTTTGTACAGTCAAATATAAATGCATTTGGGAAAATGGCGATGGCAGGATGTGGTTCTTATTCCAAAATAGAGGGATTTGCGTTTCTGCCGGTGACCTGTTTTACGATGGCGCTGACAACCTTTGTCAGTCAGAATCTGGGTGCAAAACAGTATGACCGGGCGAAAAAGGGAGCAAGATTTGGAGTTTTCTGCTCGATTACTATTGCAGAGTTGATCGGTATTATCATATATGTGGCAGCACCGGTACTGATCACAGCGTTTAACAGAGATCCTGATGTTGTACATTATGGAGTCATGCAGTCCAGAACAATTGCGTTATTTTATTGTCTGCTGGCGTTTTCTCATTGCATCGCAGCAGTACTTCGTGGATCAGGTAACGCATCCGTTCCGATGATCGTTATGCTCTGTGACTGGTGCCTGTAGAAGATTGGAAGTGAGCTTGCAGATACCATGGCTATGTGCGGCGTATCTTCCCTTGCTGAAATTACCCGCGACTGTGTGAGAGTGTAAAAAAGTAAACTATCAAATATAGCAAAAATTAGTAGAAAGGGTGAGTGATATGCGTTTTAATCGTGTATTTGTAATCGTACTGGATTCCTTGGCATCGGTCCCATGGCGGATTCGGCCAGATTTGACGATTCCGGTGCTGACACATTGGGACACATCTCAGAAACAGTGGAACATCTGGATATTCCGAATCTGCAGAGATTGGGGCTTGCCAATCTCAAGCCCCTTAAAGCAGGTAAAGCCGGCAGAACATCCGGAAGGATATTTCATGGCGATGAATGAGGCAAGCAATGGTAAAGATACCATGACCGGTCATTGGGAGATGATGGGCATCCGGACGGATAAGCCATTTATCACATTTACAGAGCATGGCTTTCCAAAGGAACTGATTGACGAACTGGAAAAGCGCTGCGGCAGAAAGATAATCGGCAATAAGGCAGCCAGCGGAACGGAGATTCTGGAGGAGCTGGGTGAACAGGAAGTGAATGAAGGAAAGCTGATTGTCTATACATCAGCGGATTCTGTGCTTCAGATCTGTGGCAATGAGGAAACCATGGGACTTGAGACCTTGTATCATTACTGTGAGATTGCCAGAGAACTGACTATGGGATGAGTGGAGAGTTGGCCGTGTTATCGCAAGACCCTATGTGGGCAAAAAGCGCGGCGAATTCAAACGGACAAGTAACCGCCATGATTATGCTTTGAAACCCACCGGACCGACGGCGCTGAATGCCCTGAAGGATGCCGGATATGATGTGATTTCCGTTGGAAAGATTAACGATATCTTTGTGGGAGAAGGGATAACAGAAAGCAATCATTCCGACAGCAGTGTACATGGCATGCAGCAGACCATCGATATCGCAAAGCGGGATTTCAAGGGACTTTGCTTTACCAATCTGGTAGATTTTGATGCGTTATGGGGACATCGCAGAAATCCAGTGGGATACGGGAAGAGATCGAAAATTTGATAAAAAGCTGGGAGAGCTTCTGCCGCTGCTCCGTGAGGACGATCTGCTGATTCTGACGGCGGATCATGGAAATGATCCGACCTATAAGGGAACGGATCATACGAGAGAGCAGGTCCCGTTTATTGCGTATTCACCGTCGGATACGGAAAGTGGGAAGCTTGATACCAGTGACACCTTTGCCGTTATCGGCGCGACCATTGCGGATAATTTCGGTGTCAGAATGCCGGAGGGACCATCGGAACTTCTATTCTGGATCAGATAAAATAAATGACATTGGACTTGAAGTTAAAAACAGAAAGGCGGCGATTATATGGTTGATTATACAGAAGGAACGGGAAAACAGTACCACACAGGAATCGGCCCGGAGGATATCGGCGGATATGTCATCATGCCGGGGACCCCAAGCGATGCAAGAAGATAGCAGAACATTTTGAGAATCCGGTGTTAGTTGCGGATAATCGTGAATATACCACATATACGGGAACCATCGATGGGGTAAAAGTCAGTGTGACGTCAACCGGCATCGGTGGTCCGTCAGCGGCTATTGCTATCGAGGAGTTATCCAAGTGCGGAGCCCATACTTTTCTGCGTGTGGGCACCTGTGGCGGTATGCAGGAGGATGTACTGGGCGGAGATATCGTAGTTGCAAGCGGAGCTATCCGCATGGAAGGAACCAGCAGAGAGTACGCTCCCATTGAGTACCCGGCTGTTCCCCATGTGGATGTTATGAATGCCATGATCCGTGCAACGAAGAATCTGAAGTTCCGTTGTCATGCGGGCGTTGTACAGTCGAAGGATTCCTTCTTTGGACAGCATGAGCCGTAGGTGATGCCGGTCAGCTACGAGCTTGAAAATAAGTGGCAGGCGTGGCTTCGGATGGGATGCCGGGCATCGGACATGGAGGCAGCAGCATTGTTTATCGCAGGCAGCTTCCTTCGGGTGCGTGTAGGTGCCTGCTTCCTGGTTCTGGCTAATCAGGAGCGGGCGAAAAGGGCCTGTCAATGAACAGGCCCATGATACAGAGGCAGCAATCCGGACAGCGGTGGAAGCCATCCGTATCTTGATTCAGGAGGATGCGAAGAATGAATAATGAGAGGATAGAAACACTCATCGAGGAAGCATTCGCAGCACGGAAAATGGCCTATACACCCTATTCTCATTTTCAGGTGGGGGCGGCTCTGCTGACTGAAAAAGGCGGGATTTACCGTGGCTGCAATATTGAAAATGCGGCCTATACACCGACAAACTGCGCGGAACGCACTGCTTTTTTAAGGCAGTCAGTGAGGGTGAACGCAGCTTCACAGCGATTGCAGTTGTGGGAGGCCCGGAAGGAGCTTCGGAATTTGACTGGTGTGCGCCCTGTGGCGTGTGTCGTCAAGTGATGAAGGAATTCTGCCATGAGGATGCGTTTCAGATCATTCTGGCACGTTCGGTGAAGGAATATAAGGTCTATACACTGGCGGAGCTTCTACCGATGGGATTCGGACCGGATAATTTGCAGTAGGAATGCTGATTGCCTCATAAAGCTGGTATGCAGGTGTCAAAGACCCGCGCACTGTAATCTTACAGTTTCATTAATATAACTTAATATATTGGAACACCTTTTGACATTGCAAAAAAAACAGGGTACACTGTATGACAGGCGGGGATGGATTCACCATTTCCGCCTGTATTCAGAAGAAAAAAGCGGACGCAGGTCCGATGAAAAATAGAAAAAGTGTGGGGAGTTTGGACGGATGGCTCAGAAAGAGTGGAAACGGGAAGAAATGAAACAGAATCAGGGAAGAACAGAGCAGAACCAGAGAAAAAGGTTCAGAAAAAGAAAGGGTATAGGGCAGTGCTGGCGGCTTCGATGTTTTTGATTGCTGCTTCGGCAGCCCTGTCAGCGTGCAAAAATCACCGGCGGCTGAGACAACAGCGCAGACACAGGCGGCAGAGGAAACGGAGGGCGCGGTCAGCACGGCGCTCGGAGCGGCGGATCGGGTGCTGGAGGAGAATGGCATGCTGTACCTCAAATACCGCACGGAGATCCGTTCCCTTTCGAAGGAGACAGGCGAGATGAAGACGCTCTGCCAGTTTGACACAGGAGATGAAAACAGCACCTTCTGGGTCTACGGAGGCGGGCTGTATTTTGACCGGATACAGGCGGAGAGTGGCAGCACGCAGGGCACGGAGCTTTATGGGCTGTACCGGCTGGATTTGGAGAGCGGTGTGGAAGAGCATTTAGCGGATCTGACGGATCAGCCGTCGGTGCTCTATGCGTCAAAAGAACCGCCTGTATGTCAAGGGTTACAACATGAATGTCATTTATACGCTCGATGAGAATGGCAAAACAGCGGGAGAGTTGTCACCGTCAGACACGATCTACGGGGAGATTCCGGCAGGCTGCAGCGAGCTGTTTAATGGGATTCTTCCATATTATACGGAACAGTTTGGGTATATGCCGATGCAGAATGAAACCTGCCTGGTGATTGCGGATGCGGACGGCAGCCATCCGAGGAGATTTCGGATATTACGAATACATCGTCGGTGCTGTTTGCGAAGGACGCATTCTTTGCCCTGCTTCGGGATGGCAATGGAAATACGCAGTGTTACCGCTATGAGGTCTCCGACCCGGAGAAACGGACGCTTTATATGAGACGGCGGAAAATATCAGCCTGGTGCAGTATCAGGACGGATATTTGTATCTGATGGAAAATCAGGCATCCCAGACCAGCACGGGAGAGTTTTTGTTTAAGCGGATTGCGGCGGATGCGGAGGCAGATGCAGCGGCAAATGCCGCCGAGGCGCAGAATGCGCTTTTACGGTCGAGGAAGAGCCGGGCATGACGAATGATTTTTCTATGTATGGTAATTTTTATGTGACGGGAAATCAGGCATACTGCCAGCAGTTTAAGGATTACGGCGTTTATCTGGGCGAAAAAACGCTGGATGATGCGGCAGGCGGGGAAGCGACGCTGTTAGAGCCAGTTCTGTTCCAGTCTCCGATCCGGGAGCTGGGGCATGTCGAGGCGCAGTCGGAGACGTTAAAGAGTGCGGATGGAAGCCGGGAGCTGGGAAGTGTGTACGCAGAGCGGCTGGTATTTGACGGCGAGGGCGATGCGGTCGAGGCGATAAACCAGACGATGCAGGAGCTGCAGGCATCGGTTCTGTCGGCGGCGCGGACGGATTCCATGAATCTGGACACGGAGATGAGCATCGATACGGCGGAATCAGACGGATCGGAGGAAGAGACACTTCCGCAGGAGGTGGATGCAGCGCAGCCGGTCTATTCGATGGCGCTTACGATCGACGGAGATGACGCGATTACGTATCTGGATGATCATTATGTCTGCGTCCGTGCGGATGGATACGAATATACGGGCGGCGCACACGGAACGCCGTTCCGCCAGTATTTTGTCTTTGACCGGGAAACGGGGGCACGCCTGTCGTTGAGCGATGTGGTTGAGAATCCGGTGGAGGAGCTGCAGGCGAAGGTTGGTGCGGCATTCCGGGAGCTGGCGGAAAAGACAAATTTTGCCTTTGAATCACCGGAGGATCTGGAACATACGGTGGCAGACGGCATCAGCTACGAATCGCCGTTTTATCTGAGCGAGACGGGCGTGGTTTTCTATTATGCGCCGTATGAGATTGCATCGTATGCGGAAGGATTCCCGGAGGTAACAATTCCGTACAGCGAGTTAGAAATGCGGATTGAACTTAGCAAGTAGGAATTTTCTGAACTGCAACAAATGCGGATTGCGCTTAAGTAGAGATCTTGAAGTTGAGAAAAAATCGCTTATAATACTCCATAGAAAAATAGTGTCGAACGAATCTGAAAGAATGGCACAGGATGAGGAGGAAGCAGCATGAAGACAGTTGTTAAGGAAAATGCGAACGGCGGCAAAGGACAGGTAGTTGTAAAATACATTCTGGATGACAATGAGTTAAATGCAAAATGTAAGATGTTTGCCGAGGTAACGATCGGACCGGGATGTTCCCTGGGCTATCATGAGCACCACGGCGAGAGCGAGACGTATTATGTCATCAAGGGACAGGGCGAGTACGATGACAATGGAACGAAACGTCCGGTTACCGTCGGCGATAAGACCTTCACGCCGGATGGCTGTGGTCATGGCATTGCCAATACCGGAGATGAAGATCTGGTCTTTATGGCATTGATCCAGCTGGATTAAGAGTGAAGAACAAAACAGAAAAAGGTAACGGTTCACAGTAACCAAAAAAGGCGCTGGCATGGGAAGTGGTTCGATGTGTCGGCGCTTTTTGCCATATATGTCCGGAAAATGCCTATATGTTTAAGCGGAAAAAATTGGAAATCAAAAACAGTGGATCAAAGAAAAAGGAGGTGTGCCTGCGTGAAACTATTTCATCTTTCTGATCTGCATATCGGGAAAATGTTAAATGGCTATAGCCTGCGCGAGAGCCAGAAGAATGCGTTTTTGCAGATACTTAAATATGCGGAGGAAGAGAAGCCGGATGCGATTCTGATATGCGGGGATATTTATGATAAATCGGTCCCGGCGGGGGAAGCGTATACGCTTTTTGACTGGTTTCTGACCGAGCTATCCGGGCGCTGTCCGGGGACGGAGATCCTGATCATGCGGGAAATCACGATTCACCGGAGCGGCTGGCGTATGGCGCATCGTTTCTGGCACGCCACCGGATCCATATCGCGGCGCTGCCGCCGGCAGATCGGACGGAGTATTTAAAGCAGGTCACACTTACAGATGAGTGGGGACCGGTTCATTTTATCTGGTACCGTTTATCCGTCCAGGTCATGTGCGCCATTTGTTTGACACCAATGGTTATACCGATGCATTCCAGAAACTCCTGGCGCGGGAGACGATCCGGAAGCAGGAGCGCAATGTGGTTCTGGCGCACCAGTTTTTGTCTGGAACGGTCAGAATCCGGAAACCTGCGATTCGGAGACGGCGGTGCTGACCTCCGGAGGATTGGATGCGATCGATGCGTCGGTGCTGGAACCGTTTGAATATGCGGCGTTAGGGCATATCCACGGGGCACAGAAGGTAGGGCAGGAGCGGTTTTGCTATTGTGGGACGCCGTACAAATATTCGATCAGTGAAGAACACCATCAGAAGGGGATCACGGTGGTGGAACTGGGAGAAAAAGGAAGTGAGCCGCAGATCCGACGTCTGCCGATTCTCTGCCATCCCAATGTAAAGCGCGTGCGGGGGACACTGGAAGAACTCAAGCTGCTTTCAGATACGATGGAAAAGATGCCGGATGGAAGCGGACGCGCGGACGCGTATGTGAGCGTGGTCCTGACGGACGAAAAGAAATGTACGATTTCCGGGAACGCCTGGAGGAGTTATTTGCGCATATTTTGGAGATCCGGGTGGACAATGAGAGGACGCGGAAACGACTGGAGGAAGAACCGGAGGAAAAAGGGGCGGTGACGCCGTTTCAGGCATTGCCTCTTTTTATGAGGCGGTGCGCCACTGCCCGATGACAGAGGAACAGGAGACGATTCTGGCGCGCATGGTGGAAGAGGCAGAGGAGGAGGAACGCGTATGAAACCGAAGCTGCTTACAATGTCGGCGTTTGGCTCTTATGGGGCGTGACGCAGATTGATTTCGAACGGGCGGGGACGGGATTGTTCCTGATCCGGGCGATACGGGGGGCAGGCAAAACGACGATCTTTGACGCGATCTCGTTTGCGCTTTACGGGGCGGCGAGCGGCGCCGGGAGAGAGGGCGCGATGCTTCGCAGCCAGTATGCACCGGAGGACGCGGAGACCTGGGTGGAACTGACGTTTGAGGATAAGGGGCAGGATTATACGATCCGCCGCAGTCCGGCATACACGCGCCTCAGTAAGCGGAAAAATAAGGACGGCGCATACACGGCGACGAGTGTGGCGCCGAAAGCGTCTCTGCTTTTGCCGGATGGAAGTGAGATGTCTGGCCGGATCCGTGAGATCGATGAGAAGATCCGGGCGATCGTGGGCGTGGACCGCGATCAGTTTTCGCAGATCACGATGATCGCGCAGGGCGAATACATCCGTCTGCTCCATGCATCCTCCAAAGAAAGAAAAGAGATATTTTCGCGCATTTTCCATACCGGGATCTACGGTAGAATCCAGCAGAAGCTGCGGGAGGCAGATCGGACGCTGTATGGAAAGCTGGAGGATAACAAGACCCGGTGCGAGGAAGTCATCCGGCAGGTGACGGTTCCCAGGACGGAGGAGGCGGTAGCTCCGGAGTGGGAAGAAAGATGACAGTCTTTGAAAGAGCGGTACCGGACAAATGGAGCGGAACTGCTTGCATTTCTGCATCAGTTGTCGGAGGAAAGCCGGAGGCTCGAGGAAGAGACGGGGAGACTGGAAGAGAATGCAATTCAGAAGCTTGCCGCCGGACAGAACCATCTGGAGCTTGTGAAAAAGGAAAAACGGGTACTGGAAGAAAAGATCCGTTTGGAAGCATTTGGACGGGAGATGGAGGCTAGGCGCCGGGAAGCTGCCGCAGCCTATGAGAGCCGGAAACCGGAGCTGGAGGATCAGATCCGGCGGATGCAGGATGCGCTTCCGCTCTATGCGGAGCAGGAGAAAAAACGGCAGGCATATGAAACTTTGGAACATCAGCGGACGGCTCTGACCCAAAACCTGAAAAAAATGCAGAATCAGTTGGAAACATGCCGTACACAGGAAGAAATACTTCGAAATCAGGAGCGGGAGGCGGTAGAGGCGCGCGCTGCCCTGGCAGAATGCCGGGGACGGCGGGAGCAGATGGAACGGCGCCAGGCGGTTTTGCAGGAGTTAGGGAAATGCTGTGAAGCGGAGCGGACATGGAGGGAGTCACTGGAAAAACGCCAGGAAAAATTTCAGGCAGCCGCGCGGGCGTACCAGCAGTCAGATCAGTTGTATCAGGACGCGTCCTGCCGCTTTCTGGCGATGCAGGCGGGACTTCTGGCGGCAGAGCTGCAGGAAGGAAAACCGTGCCCGGTCTGCGGCTCGCTGGAACACCCGGCTCCCTGCCGTCTGGAGACAGAGCCGATCCGGGAGGAACAGGTGGAAGCGCTGCGTGCCGAACGGGATGATGCCGATCAGAAGCAGAGGACAGCCGCTGAGGCGTGCCAGGAGGCGCAGATCTCGCTGGAACATGAGAGCAGACGACGGATAGAGAGCCAGGGAAAGCTGTACGGCCAAAATCAGGACAGCCCGGCAGCCCAGCCGGATGCGGATGCTCTGGAGAAGGAGCTCCGGCAGATGGCACAAGAAATCCGGCGATGCAGGCAGGCGGAAATCACTTATACTGACCGGATTGCCATGGAAGAAACGATCCGGCAGAAACGGGAGGCGAACGGAGTCGGACAGAAGAAGCTGGAAGCTGCGCTGGAGCTTAAAAAAGTGAGGTGCAGCAGGCGGCGATCGAGAGCCAGACGAGACGTAATGAGCTGGAGGAACTCTCGAAGCGGCTGGAGTGGAAAGACAGCCGGACACTCCGGGTGGAGCTTGAGAAGCGCAGCCGGGAGCTGGAAACACTTGCAGAGGCGGTGACAGCGGCTGATAAGAAAGCACAGGAGTGCCGGGAAAAATGCCGGGAGCTGGAGGGAAGCTTATCTTCGCTCCGGGAACATATGGAAGCAGATTCGGAAACAGATCCGGAAGAAAAAATCCAGCAGGCGATCCGGCATTGGGAAGAGGAAAAAACGCGCTGGTCGCGGCTTCACCGGGAACATATGTCGGTGCGGACGCGCAACGAGGATGCATATGCGGCACTTCGGGTGTATCTGCAGGAACGGGAGCAGCTTGACCGGGAAAAACAGCAGATCAGCGAGCTTTACCAGACGGCGGACGGAAAACTGAGCGGTGCGGCGCGGATCGATTTCCAGACGTATGTACAGCGCCAGTATTTCCGCCAGATGATACAGGCAGCTAACCGCCGCCTGCGCCGGATGACGAAAGGAACCTTTGAACTTCAATGCCGCGGTCTGGCCGATCTGGGAAAACAGGGAGAAGTGGGACTTGACCTGGATGTCTACAGCTTTGTGACGGACCGGGTCGGGACGTCAAAACGCTGTCCGGTGGAGAATCCTTTCTGGCGGCGCTTGCGATGGCGCTCGGCATGGCGGATGTCATCCAGAATGCGGCAGGCAGCGTGAAGGTGGATGCGATGTTCATTGATGAGGGATTTGGTTCCCTGGATGAGGAATCACGGACGCGGGCGGTTCAGGTGCTGCAGGAGCTGTCGGAGGAAGACGCTTGATCGGCATCATTTCCCACGTGACGGAGCTGAAAGAGGAGATGGGACACAAGCTGGTGGTAAAAAAGGAAATGGTGGAAGCCAGGTGCATTGGGAGATAGAAGATTAGTAGGACGGCGCAGAGCCGTTGTGTGACGAAAGAAAAGAGGCTATTTACATATGACAATCGTAATTCCAGGAATGGTGACGATATCGCTCTTATCTCTGTTTTACTGCAGTATGCTGCCGGAGACGGGGCGGAAGGCGAGAATGCAGGCATTTGAGCGGCAATACATCGCCCACCGGGGATTTCATGACAACCGGAGCGAATGTCCGGAAAATTCGCTCCCGGCGTTTGAGCGCGCGATCCAGATGGGATATGGGATCGAGCTGGATGTACAGCTGACAAAAGACGGGGTTCCGGTCGTATTTCACGACTGGGATCTGAAGCGGGCGGCGGGCGTTGACCGGAAGATACGCGACTGTACCTTTGAAGAGCTGCAAAGCTATCGTTTGTTTGGTTCATCCCAGACGATACCAGCCTTTGAGACAGTGCTTGAGCTGGCGGATGGACGCACACCGCTTATCATCGAGCTGAAAGCGGAGATTGTCCACCGGGAGCTGTGCGAGAAATGCGCGGTGCTTTTAGACCGTTATCCGGGTGAGTACTGCATCGAATCGTTCAGTCCGCTGGCACTCGGCTGGTTTAAGCGCCATCGTCCAAATGTTTTGCGCGGACAGCTTGCGACCAATCACCGTGGCGAGGGATTGAAAACGCCGGTCATTGTGCGGGAGATGCTTACATACTGTATGCTGAACGGATTTTGCAGACCGGATTTCATTGCGTACAACTGCCAGTTCAGCAACACGCTTCCGGTGGAAATGCTGCGCTATTTCTACAAATGTAAGATGGCGGCGTGGACGATTAAAAACCAGGGCGAATTAAACAGGCACCGGAAACAGTTTGATGTTTTTATTTTTGACAGTTTCGAGCCGGATCAATTCGTAAATTTCAACAAAAACATCCTAAAAAGATAGTGAGAAAGTCCTAAATTATGCTGGAAAAGTTGATTTTCTATGAAAATCTGCTATAATGGCTAAGACAATTTAATAATGAGAGATTATTACGAATGCGAGAGGACAAAGATATGAAAAAGAAACAGCTGCTTTCAGGCGTAATGGCACTTTTGTTATCTGCTTCACTCTGTGCATGCGGAGGCAGCAAGACAGCAGAAGGCACCTCAGAAGCAGCTGGCGAGTCCAGCGAAGCAGAGACCAGTAATACTCTTTCAGAAGGAACACCAGTACCAGGCGGAAGTGTTGTGTTTGGCATGACGCAGGACCTGGCTAGTCTTGACCCCCATGTAGATACGGACGCAGGAACTAGAGACGTGGTTTTCAATTTGTACGAAGGGCTTGTAAAGCCTACTTCCGATGGCGGATTTATTCCGGCTGTTGCCAGCGATTACACCATTTCCGATGATGCAAAGACTTATACTTTCACATTGAGAGATGGCATCACATTCCATGACGGCACACCGGTTACCATCGAAGATGTCAAATATTCCATCGATCGTTATGCGGAGATTCAGGGCGAATCCTCCGCTTTTTCTTCGCTTGTAGATAGTGTAGAGGTGCAGGATGACAAGACACTGGTTGTAAACCTGAAAGAAAGTTATTCAGAGTTTCTTCCGATGATGACGATTGCCATCATTCCGCAGTCCAACGAGGACCCGGCAGGCAATCCGATCGGTACCGGTCCATTCAAATATGTTTCCTACACACCGGGACAGAACCTGGAGCTGGAAAAATATGACGGCTACTGGCAGGAGGGCGTTCCGAGCCTGGACAGCGTGGAATTTAAATTTATTGCCGATGTGGACACCGCATTTGTAGAGCTGCAGGCAGGCACCATCGACATTCTGAAATATTTAACCTCCGCACAGGCGGAGACACTGGGCGATGATTACAACATCGTACGGGAAGCATGAACCTCGTCCATGCGATGTACTTAAACAGCGCTTACGAGCCGCTTTCCAAGACAGAGGTGCGTCAGGCACTCTGCTATGCGGTAGACCGCGATGCGATCAACAACTTTATTTTCGGTGGAAAGAGCCATATCATCGGCTCCCATATGATTCCGGCAATGTCGAAATACTATGAGCCGGAAGCAGAGACCGTATACAGCTACGATCCGGAGAAGGCAAAGAGCTTCTGGCAGATGCCGGATACGCAGATGGCTTTGATCTGGAAATCACCGTTCCGAGCTCATACAGCCAGCACGTAGACAGCGCGCAGATCATCGCGGATGAGCTGTCCCAGGTTGGCATCAACGTGACCTTAAATCAGGTTGAGTGGAGCACCTGGCTGCAGGATGTATACAAGGGAGGCAACTTCCAGGCGACCGTCATCGGTTTTGACGGAACGCTGGCACCGAGCGACTGGCTCAAGAAATATGTGACAGACGATGCGAAGAACTTCATGCATTACTCCAACACTGAGTACGACGATGTATTTAATACAGCATACACAACCGTTGATGACGATGTAAAAGTAGAAAACTACAAGAAGGCGCAGATGATCCTGGCAGAGGATGCGGCAGCCGTTTACATCGAAGATCCGGCGAACCTCGTAGCAGTCAGCAAGAAGTTTGGCGGCTACACCTTCTACCCGACGGCAGCAGAGGATATGTCCCTGTTATATCAGGTAGAGCAGTAAAATATACAGTTACAATCCAGCAAATTCCTGTTGCTACCACGTTTTCTTACGGCACTTTCGGTTCCAAAAGTGCCTGCCCGTGAACAGTAACCAGGAAATAACAACAGAATAAGAAGCGGTAAACGCAGGAGGGAATTATGAAATTCTTTATAAAAAAACTGATAACTCTCATTATCACATTGTTGGTCATGTCCTTCCTGACGTTTACCGCTTTTCTGTGATTCCGGCGATGCGGCACTTTCCAGGCTGGGAAAGGACGCGACGGAAGAGCAGTTAGAGCGGGCGCGGGATGAGATGGGATTAAATGATCCACTTCTGGAGCGGTATGGAAGATGGGTGACCGATGCGATGCAGGGGGATTTCGGGGAGTCCTACCGGTATGAGGGAACCTCAGTCCGCTCCCTTCTGGCACAGCGGCTTCCGGTCACGGTGCTTCTGGCAGTCATTTCCCTGCTCATCATCACGGTGATTTCAGTTCCACTCGGAATCCTGAGTGCCCGGTTTGCCGGGAAATGGGTCGATACGCTGACGAACTGCCTGACGCAGATTCTGATGGCGGTGCCGTCATTCTTTCTCGGCATGATCCTGACCTACGTGTTTGGACTGATTCTTCATATGTTCCAGCCGGGTAAATTTATCGAACCGTCGGAAAATTTCGGAAAGTCTGCACAGTACCTTTTATTTCCAGCGCTCGCGGTGGCGCTGCCGAAGATTGCGATGGTGGTGAAATTCCTGCGAAGCTCGATTCTGACCGAGATGAACCGGGAATACGTGCGGACTGCCTACAGCCGCGGCAATACGGAAACGGCGGTATTGTACGGGCATGTGCTGAAAAATGCGATGATTCCGGTTGTGACGTTCTTTGCGATGGTAATCGCGGAGATCCTTGCCGGTAGCATCGTGGCGGAGCAGGTGTTCAGCGTGCCGGGAATCGGAAGACTTCTGATCAGCTCGATCTCCAACCGTGATTATCCGGTTGTGCAGGCGATCGTGCTGTATATCACATCGGTGGTCGTACTTATCAATTTTGCGGTTGATATGATTTATCAGGTTTTGGATCCGAGAGTCCGGACGGCGGAAGAATAGAGGGAAGACGAATGAAACGAAAGAATTATAATCTGATGATAGGGGCGCGATCACGCTGTTCTTTCTGGCAGTTGCCCTGATCGGACAGTTCTGGACGCCGTATGGGACGACGACGATGGACTCCATGGCAGTCAATCTGGCGCCGTGTGCAGCACACCCGCTGGGAACGGACAACTTCGGGCGCGATATTTTGAGCCGTGTGATGGCGGGAAGCGGCAGCACCTTTTTTGTGGCAGTCTGCACGGTTCTGATCGGGTGTGTGTTTGGCACGATCGTCGGTGCGCTGACCGGCTATTTCGGCGGTTTTTCGATAACCTGATCATGCGTTTCAATGATATTCTTTTATCGTTTCCGAGCATTCTTCTGGCGCTTATCTTCATCAGTCTGACGAAGCCGGGAAGCTACAACATCATTCTGGCGCTGGGAATCCTTTTTATCCCGAGTTTTGCCCGGATCGTCCGCAGTGAGGTGATCCGGTGCCGGGAACTGGATTTTGTCAAGAGTGCGCGGATCCTTGGCGCAGGGCATATCCGGATTATTTTCGCCCATATTCTGCCGAATGCGGCGGTCAGCCTTTGACGGCGGCAGCGATCGGATTTAACAATGCGGTGCTGGCGGAGGCGAGTATGAGTTATCTGGGACTGGGAATCCAGCCGCCGGAGCCGAGTCTCGGGAGAATGCTTTACGAAGCGCAGTCGTACCTGTTCAATGCGCCGTGGTACGCGATCGGACCGGGCGTGACGATCATCCTGATTATTCTGGGATTCAGCATGGTGAGCGAGGGGCTGCGCTCGATGCAGCAGTAAGGAGGCGAAAAGATGGAACCATTGGTTGAGATAAAAATCTGTCGATCCGTTTTCCAGAAGGAAATTCGACCTTTGAGGCAGTCAAGGGCATCAGCTTTTCGATCGGAAAAGGCGAGATCGTCGGAGTAGTCGGCGAGTCAGGGTCAGGAAAATCCATGAGTGCGCTTGCTCTGATGGGGCTGCTTCCGAAGGACGCCGAGATTGCCTCCGGATCGCTCTGTTTTCAGGAGAAGATCTGGTGACCATGAAACCGGAAAAGCGGAGACAGCTATGCGGCAGCAAAATGGCGATGGTCTTTCAGGAGCCGATGACCTCCTTAAATCCGGTATTGAAAATTGAACGGCAGGTCGGGGAAAGCCTGCGGATCCATACGAAACTCGGAAATGCGGAGATCCATGAACGGGTGGTGCAGGCACTCTCAGAAGTTGGTCTGCCGGACCCGGAGGGGCTGTGCGGTAAATACCCGCATGAACTTTCCGGCGGCATGCGCCAGCGTGTGATGATCGCGCAGGCGATGATCAATTCTCCGAGTCTTCTGATTGCGGATGAGCCGACGACAGCGTTAGACTGTGTCGTTCAGGCACAGATCCTGGAGCTTCTGCGGAATATCCACCGGACCAAGGGAACGTCGATTCTCTTTATTTCCCATGATCTGAATGTTGTGCGTGCGCTCTGCAGCCGTGTGATCGTGGTTTATAAGGGAGAGATCGTGGAAGAAGGGCAGACGGAAGACGTCCTTCTGCATCCGAAGCATGAATATACGCGCCATCTGGTGGCGTCGATTCCGGAGGGAGAAAAAGGGGAAAGCTCCGGGGGGAGATCCTGCGCCTGACGGATTTGAACGTATTTTACGATGTGCGTGGCGGTCTGTTCCGCAAAAAAGGAAAAAAACACGTAATTCACGATCTGAACCTGTCGGCAAGAGAGGGAGAGATTGTGGGGGATCGTGGGCGAGAGCGGCTGCGGCAAATCGACGCTCAGCAAGACGATCCTGGGACTTCATGACAATTATACGGGTGAGGTGAAGGTGCGTGACGGCGTCCGTCCGCAGATGGTATTTCAGGATCCGGCGGGATCGCTCAACCCGGCGCGGACGATCGGATGGATTCTGGAAGAACCGCTGCGCCTGCGCGGCATCAGGGACCGCACAGAGCGCAGGCAGCTTGTGAAGGAAATGCTTGAAAATGTCGGACTGGACGAGTCCTTTGCGGCGCGCCATCCGAGAGAGCTTTCTGGCGGTCAGAAACAGCGCATCAGCATCGGCGTGGCACTTCTCATGGATCCGCGCCTGGTGATCGCGGATGAGCCTGTTTCGGCGCTTGATGTGACGGTCCAGTCCCAGATTTTGAACCTGCTTTTTGAAGCTGCACGCCGAAAAGCAGATGACCATCCTCTTTATTTCCCACGATCTGAACGTCGTGCGCGGGCTCTGCAGCCGTGTCATGGTCATTACAAGGGTGTGATTGTGGAAGAAGGTCTGGCAGAAGAGATCTATGAGCATCCGGCGCACCCGTACACGAAACTTCTGCTGGAAGCGGCGATCGGCGGGGATACAATGGAACTGGATGCGGAGGCAGGAAAGCAGAGTGCGGAGCCGGAGAGAGACAGCCGGATGGAAAAACCTGAGCGGGGACAGACGAAAGAGAACCTTTTGGAAAATCAGGAAAAAGAGCGGTCCGTCCAGAATGTGCCAAAGAAGATAGCGGGCAGTGGGGAGAAGTGTATCTTTTATGAGCGATGTCCGAAGAGAAGAGAGGCGTGTGCCCATGTGCCGCTGTCACCGGAGGCAGTACAACTTTCAAAGACACACTGGGCGCGGTGTATTCAGATAGAAGCATAATCTGATAAGCTGAAATAGAGAAAAACGAAATAGCAGCCGAAAAAAGACAGACGGTTCAGCCTATGCCAGGGAAAGCGGCATGGCTCGAATCGTCTGTCAATGTTTTTTCCTGCGGTGGGAAATCAAAGTGCGCGGCTGCTCACTGGAAGAATCCTGTTGCCCCTGCTGTGCCTCACCGGAAAGCTGCAGCGGCTCCCGGCGGTGCCGGGTGAATGGTAAAAAGCCAGATCAGATCCACCAGGGCGATCAGAAACGCACATCCGGCTAATAGATGAAATACCTCATGCGTCAGGGCGGGATACGGCAGAGCGGATATGATATAAGGAGAAGTCATGTTCCGCAGGGAGCTCACCGTCCAGGAGAGACTGTCCGCCATCGTCTGGAGAAGCGATTCATAGGTATCCTCGTTCAGGCGGATCAAACGCCCGTTTAATGAAAGTGCTTTGCGTTCGGGCGGTTCTGGATATCCGGAAGACGGATCGAGCAGATAGAAATGGCAGGTTCCATTTTCCAGAGAGTAGTAATAATATCCGGTCTCTTTCTTTCCATCGTAGGCAGCGCACCTGTATAATATAAGGAAGGAGCGTTTACCGAGACATAGGGCTGAGCCGGGTTATAAAATCTTCAAACTTGCACTGGCTGTTTATCGGCCGCGGGGAGTGTGAATGTTCCCCGGCATTCTGCCACAGGAGCAGGATGGACGCGATCAGCACCAGCGCCGGAAGCCACATCTGCCGGCGGTAAAAACGGCGGCTTTGATGGGGGAATGTTTTTGTTTTTCAGTCAAATTTTTCATACGCTCTAGTATAGTCAGTTCTGCGTGGAACGTCAAGAGTTAGTGTATACGACAAAATCCTGCTGCCACCACGTTTTCTTACGGCACTTTCGGTTCCAAAAGTGCCTACCTGTGAACAATTACTCCATTCATGGTCATCTGCGCGTGCTTTTCAATTATTCTTGCAAACAGGGCGAAAAAATTGCTATGATGGGAGTGCTGGCATCGGAAGGAGATTGTGCAGTAGGGGAAAGCTTTCGGTGCATGGCAGTCATTTTTGCATCGGCAATATAGAAGGAGAGGCTAAATGGACGCTTACACGAGTTTTGCGGAAGTATATGATATGTTTATGGATAATATTCCCTATGAGGACTGGTGCGGGTACCTGACTTCTCTTTTAAAGGAATATGGGATCAACGATGGTCTGGTGCTGGATCTGGGATGTGGAACCGGCACGCTGACGGAGCTTCTGGCAAAGGAAGGCTATGATATGATCGGCGTGGATGTCTCGGAGGATATGCTGCAGGAAGCAATCGAAAAACGGGCAGAATCCGGGCTGCCGATTTTATATTTATTGCAGGATATGCGCGAATTTGAATTGTACGGGACGGTCCGGGCGGTCGTGAGTATCTGCGATTCGCTGAATTATATTCTGGATTATGACGATCTGGCGCACGTATTTTCGCTGGTCAACAATTATCTGGATCGAAGGGAATGTTCATTTTCGACCTGAACACGGAGGCAAAGTTTCAGGCAATGGGAAGTGAGACGATCGCGGAGGCGCGCGACGGGGAGCTTCATCTGGGAAAATGAGTATGATGAAGAGGAGAAAATTAACTCCTACGATCTGACGCTCTTTATCCGCGAGGAGGATGACTTATACCGCCGCTATCAGGAGACGCATTTTGAGCGCGCGTGGTCGTTGGACGAGATAAAAAAGGCGCTCACAGAGGCGGGCATGGAATTTGTGGCGGCGTATGACGCATTTACGAAAAGAACGCGCCGCGAAAGAGAGCGACCGAATCTATGTGGTTGCGAGAGAACATGGAAAAGAGGTATAAATGATGGAAAAGATAAAAGCAGGTGAAATAACGGGACAGACCGGAGATTATATGCTCCGTGCGACGGCGGCGAATGGTCAGATCCGCGCATTTGCGGCGACTTCCCGCGATCTGGTGGAGAAAGCCAGACAGGCGCACAATACCAGCCCGGTGGCGACCGCAGCGCTGGGACGCCTGATGACGGCAGGGGTCATGATGGGGTCGATGATGAAAGCGGACAGTGATCTTTTAACCATCCGGGTCGAGGGCGATGGTCCGATCGGCGGTCTGACGGTGACAGCTGATAAGAACGGCAATGTCAAAGGGCTACGCGGTCCACCCGGAGGTAATGCTGCCGCCGAATGCGAAGGGCAAGCTGGATGTGGGCGGTGCGCTGGGAGTCGGCGTCTTGAGCGTAATCCAGGATATCGGTTTGAAAGAGCCGTATGTGGGACAGACGATCCTGGTAACGGGTGAGATTGCGGAAGATCTGACTTATTACTATGCGACTTCCGAGCAGACTCCGTCCTCTGTGGCACTGGGCGTTCTGATGAATAAAGAAAATACGGTGCGCCAGGCAGGCGGATTTATCATCCAGCTTCTTCCGGGAGCAGAGGAGGCGACGATCGCGGCACTTGAAAAGACGATCGGTGAGCTGGAGCCGGTGACGACGATGTTAAATAAGGGAATGACCCGGAGGACATTCTGGAGCTGATTTTAGGACAATTTGGTCTGGAGATTCTGGATAAGATGCCGATTCAGTTTACCTGCAACTGCACCAAGAGCCGTGTGGAAAAGGCGCTGATCAGCATCGGCGGCAAGGAGCTGCAGGAGATGATCGACGAGGGCAAGAGCATCGAAGTCAACTGCCAGTTCTGCAACAAGCACTATGAATTTAGTGTGGATGAGCTGAAAAAACTGTACGAGAAAGCTAAGAAGTAAAAAGAAATGAGATAATAGATATGGCTGCTGTGCGGAAAAAGGATATCTGGATATGTTCCGCATGGCAGGACAGAAAAAAAAGGTAACTGTTCACACATGTGTGAGCAGTGACGAAAAAAAAGGGATACTGCCGAAGCGGTATCCCTTTTTATAATCACTTTACTTAGATCAATATAACGTATTCACAAAATATATATCAAACATATTTGGAAAACAGGTACACTGGAAAGTTGATGATTAAAGCTTGGTTACGTTAGTAGCCTGCGGTCCCTTAGCACCGTTAACAACTTCGAACTCTACCTGAGCGCCTTCCTCAAGAGACTTGAAGCCTTCCATGTTCAGTCCGGAGTAGTGAACGAATACATCGTTGCCCTGCTCGTCGCAGATAAATCCGTAACCTTTCTGGTTGTTGAACCACTTTACAGTACCTCTGTTCATATGATACCTCCAAAAAAATATAAAAAATAGTGATGGCCGCATGGATTTACGACCTGTTCCAAGAATAGCATAGTTTCATATTGATGTCAAACGTTTTCGCATAAAATTTCTGGAAATTCAGACATTTAAAAATAGTTAAATTTTTGTGGAAAATAAGGGCATTTGTTACTGTATACACATGTGTGCCCAGTAACGGGTATTTTCAGAAAGCCGCGAAAGAAAGTGGGGTTGTCAAACCAGAATACGGGGGGTAAAATAGGAGGAAAGAAAAGGGGAAAGAGGTAGGAAAATGAATTATATTTACAATGCGTATCATCATTTTTTGACGATCACGAAACATAAATGCGAGGTCATGAAAAACTGCTTTGCGGTAGGGCTGTATCGCCAGGGACTTCTGCACGACCTCTCCAAGTATTCCTGGGAGGAATTTGCGACCGGCGTTAAATATTATCAGGGGAAACCGCAGCCCAAATGCGGCGGAAAAAGAAGAAAAGGGCTATTCGGCGGCATGGCTGCACCACAAGGGACGCAACAAACATCATTTCGAATATTGGATCGATTTTGCACCGGACAAGTCCTGGGGGCTTGTCGGCAATAAAATGCCCCTTCGCTACCTGATCGAGATGGTAATGGACCGGATTGCCGCGTCGAAGGTTTATAAGGGGAAAAGATTACACGGATGCGTGTGCGTGGGAATACTTTGAAAGAGGCAGAGATTTTGTCGTGATGCACCCGAGGACGAAGTACCAGCTGGAATATCTCCTCACGATGCTGAAAGAGCAGGGCGAGGAGAGAACCTTTGCGTTCATCCGGGCGCTGCTTGCACGGGAGAGGGCGAAAGAACAGGCAGTCGGAGAAAACGGATGGGACACGTGATCCGGGAGATAAGAGAGCGTGGACGGGTGCTGTAATTTATAAGGACAATTCTCTCAGATAATTATGTAAGTACAGCACAGCCGTCTCTGGATCTGTGAAAAGCTGTTCTGAATACGGCACAAACAGCTGCTTACTCTTATAGTCTGCTTTCAGGCATTCATGCCACATCGGAGTGCCATCTGCAAGAAGCGGCTGCGGCACAAACAGCCCGGCTGCGCGGGTGTAGCACGTTTTGGCGGTTGCCTTCTTGCGGGCGGAGCGATCCACATACTGACCGACACTTTTGTGGATGGCGCAGTCCTCGTAGATCATATAGTAATAATTCTCATAATCGCTGTAAAATCGTTTCAGTTCCCCGGAATATAATGGAAGGTCGAGCGTCAGGCGGTTTCCTTCCGCCGACAGCTCCAGCTCACCGATGGAAAACTGGAATCCGCCTGTCAGAGAGACGGGACTTTCATAGTGAAGCAGCAGGTGCTTTTCTGCGTTTCCGTCCGCATATGGGATATCACGGCTTTCTGAACCTTTGAAAGAAAAATCGCCGGTCAGAAAGTCCGGGTAGGCGAGAATCGGCAGAATCTGCGGCATTCCCTTTAAGTCATCCTCGTTATGGAGAATCAGAAGGTGTTTCAGCAGTTCAGAGTGCGTCTGTAAATATTCACCGTAAACCTCGATGAGCTGACCGCCGTTGTACTTATCTTCGCGGGCAATGCCGAGGAACCGCTCGATGCTTTTTTGTTTCAGATTTTCAAGTCCCAGCAATTTCTTTAATGGGCGTATTTTCTTATAAATATCAAAACTTTCAACTGCTTCAAAATTCCAGTCCTTTTTATAAAAAACACAGCGTTTCGTCAGAAATGGAATGTCAAACCCGTCGCCGTTGAAATGGACGAGGATGCGCTTTGTCTGGAGAAGTGCAAAAAAGCGTCGAGAACCTCTTCCTCCGCATCCTTCGTCTCGGCAAAATACTGGGTCAGAATCCAGGTGTTTCCGTCGTGCCAGACGCAGCCGATCAGATAGACCGAGGCGTAGTCGCCGGAAAAGCCGGTTGTCTCGATATCGAAAAGAGCAGATCGGAGATAGCTCCTAACCGTTTGGGCGGATAAGAGGAAGTAAAGGTCAGCGGATTTTGAATGGTGATCATTTGGCAGTATCCTCCTGTGTCGGTTTATAATGTCCGCCCCAGGCCCGCATTGCGTCGGGAATTGGTTTTAGACTGTAACCTATGGCGTTATTATAAATTCATCGGAAGTGAAAAGCAACCGTTTAAGATGACAAAACAATAACACAACCGGTATCGTGAAATATCCATTCTGGAAGTTGAGTAAAAAGAAAAACAATTTGTAAACCTTTAGTGGTACAAGTTTGGCAATCGTTTGAAATTCCGATATACTAGAAAATGTCGGAAGTGACAGCGGGAAATGTGGTTGTACCAATATGGCAATTTGGGAATTTTTGGCGGAAAGACTGGCAGATTATGAGATCCCACGCAAATTTGCCTTGCTAAAGGAGTTTTCAAAGACTGAAAGCGGAAAGATTCGTAAAAAGAACTGTGAAAATTGCTTTTTCTTGTCGAAAAAAGAAAATGATTTATTGTGCAAAATGACAAAAGTGACGTTGACAAAATTGGAAAAGAGTGGTATATTTACATACAGCAATCAAACTATTTAATGTAACGGTTGTGAACGTGACCGGAGAGCTGCTTTCTGTGGGGGAAAAGCGGCTCTCTTTTTATATATGTTTGACTTTTTGTATAGTGACAGCTACAATAAATTCGTAACTGTTCAGTACCTTCACAGTCACGCGCAAAAATCCATTTAAAATTGCCTACGGCAATGGGATTTTTGCCTGCTGATCCATGTTTTCGTACGGTCAGCGCAGTAAATGCGCAGACCTATTGAACAGTTGCTATGTTTTTAAAAATCATTTATAAGGGAGACAAACCATATGATAAGAGATGGCTTTATCCGGGTTGCCGCGTCAACGCCGGAAGTGAAGGTGGCAGATGTAGAGTACAACCGGGAACAGGTTTGTGAACAGATAGAGGAGGGGCGCAAAAAGGGCGCTTCGATTATGGTATTTCCAGAGCTGGTGCTGACGGGATATACGTGCGGTGAGCTGTTTATCCAGAAATCGCTGCTGGCGAAGGCAAAGGAAGAGCTTAGGAAGCTGATCGCCTTTACAGCTGGCGATTCAATGCTTGTATTTGTAGGACTTCCGTGGGAATACAACAATAAATTGTACAATGTGGCAGCGGCGATCCAGGATGGAAAGCTGCTCGGTCTGGTTCCGAAGAGATGGATTCCAAACTATTCTGAATTTTATGAGGGACGTTATTTTAACCCGGGCTGGGAAAGGACAATCGACGTTTCCTGGGACGGTTATCAGGTGCCGATGGGAATGAAGCTTTTATTTTCCTGTGACAATGTGGAAAATCTCGTCGTGGGGGCGGAGATCTGCGAGGACGTCTGGGTTTTAAATCCACCGAGTATTGCACACGCGTCGGCGGGGGCAACGGTGATCGTCAACTGTTCTGCCAGCGATGAGGTGACAGGCAAGAGCGAGTATCGCAGAAGTCTGATTAGCGGTCAGTCGGCGCGGCTTCTCTGTGCGTATATTTACGCCAATGCGGGAGAGGGAGAGTCTTCCCAGGATCTCGTTTTTGGCGGCCAGAATATTATCGCTGAGAATGGCAATATCCTGTCGGAGTCAGCGCGATTTGAGAATCAGACGATCTACGCAGATATCGATTTGGAACGTCTGGAATGTGAGCGCCGCCGGATGACGACCTATCAGACAGAAGGCCGTGAGGATTACCGGTTTGTAAGTTTTACGCTGGATCGGAAACCGCTTGCGCTGGAGCGCGCGATCGATCCGACCCCGTTTGTCCCACACGATGCGGGCAGCCGGAACCGCCGCTGCGAGGAGATCCTTTCGATCCAGGCGATGGGATTGAAAAAACGTCTCAAACATACCGGATGCCGCCATGCTGTCGTTGGTATTTCAGGCGGTCTGGATTCAACGCTGGCACTTTTAGTAACCGTGCGCGCCTTTGATCTGCTGGGGATTCCGCGTGAAAATATCCTGTCTGTGACGATGCCGTGCTTTGGTACGACTGACCGGACGTACCAGAATGCCTGCCAGCTCACGAAAAAGCTGGGTGCAACCTTGAAAGAAGTCGATATCCGAGAGGCAGTTACGATCCATTTCCGTGACATTGAGCAGGATCCGTCGGTTCATGATGTAACGTATGAAAATTCACAGGCACGCCAGAGAACGCTGGTTCTGATGAACCTTGCCAATAAGATCGGCGGTCTTGTCATCGGTACCGGCGATATGTCGGAGCTGGCGCTTGGCTGGGCGACCTACAACGGCGATCATATGTCGATGTACGGTGTCAACTGCTCGGTTCCGAAGATGCTGGTGCGCCATCTGGTGCGCTATTATGCAGATACCTGTGGCGAGAAAGAGCTTTCTGATATTCTGCTGGATGTACTGGATACGCCGGTTAGCCCGGAGCTTCTGCCGCCGGAGGAGGATGGAAAGATCGCACAGAAAACGGAGGATTTGGTTGGTCCTTATGAGCTGCATGATTTCTATCTCTACTATATATTAAGATTCGGCTACCGTCCGGGCAAGATTTACCGCCTGGCGCGTCAGGCATTTGACGGTGCTTATGATAAGGAAACGATCCTTAAATGGCTGAAGGTGTTCTACCGCCGTTTCTTTAACCAGCAGTTTAAGCGTTCCTGCCTGCCGGATGGTCCGAAGGTAGGTTCTGCTGCAGTATCGCCGCGCGGTGACCTGCGTATGCCGAGCGATGCGTGCAGCCGTCTGTGGCTGGAGGAGCTGGAAACACTGGATGAGGATTGCGTTTACGGAGTGCCGGAGACGAAAGCGGCAGGAGGCAGCCTGTGATCGCGAGCACGGGCAACGCCCGTGTCAGAGCGGTGACGGCGCTTGCAAAGAAAGCAAAAGCAAGACGGGAACAGGGCGTCTTTTTTTTGGTGGAAGGTCCGAAGATGTTCGGGGAACTGCCGGTGGAGAGACGCCGCGAAGTCTATGTGTCGGAAAATTTTCTGCGTCAGCAGGGGGAAAGAGCAGAAAAACTGCTGGCTGGCTGCCGGTATGAGACGGTGACGGATGAGGTCATGCGCCATATGTCGGACACCCAGACACCGCAGGGTATCCTGGCGGTAGCGGAACAGTTTTCCTATCAGCTCTCAGATGTGCTGAAAAATAGCCCGGACGGAAAGGCACCGGAGCTTGTGATTCTGGAGACACTGCAGGATCCGGGTAATCTGGGAACAATCCTGCGTGCCGGAGAGGGGGCGGGTGTGACAGGCATCATTCTTGACCGTGGTTCAGCTGATATTTACAGCCCGAAGGTTATCCGTTCCACGATGGGCTCGATCTACCGGGTGCCGTTTATCTACACGGACGACCTGCATCAGACGATCGGGGAAGTAAAAAGCAGGGAATCCGCCTCTATGCGGCGCATTTAAAGGGGAAACATAACTACGAAGAAGAAAATTATACAGGTCCGTCCGGCTTCCTGATCGGAAATGAGGCAAATGGTCTGACCGAGGAGACGGCGGCGCTTGCTGACGCGTGGGTAAGGATTCCGATGGCTGGAAAGGTTGAATCCCTCAATGCAGCGGTGGCGGCTTCGGTGCTGCTGTTTGAGACGGCACGGCAGAGACGGCAGTAAATTGCTTTTTTTGAAACAATGTTTTAAGCCGGATAGTTTGTGCAAATAGAGAGCTGTGAAGAAATAAATTGAACTGTAGATCGATATGTTCCATTAAGAAGTTTGTAATAAAACTGTAAGTTCAAAACAGAGCTGATTGGTTGATAAATGTCAGAAAATATCGTATACTAGTTTTAAGATATCAGGGTCAAAAGACCTATATGGAAGGAGGGGATGACATGGCAGTATGGTGTGTCTGGCTGGCGGTGTTTGTAGTGTGTATCGGGCTGGAAGCAGCGTCGATGGCGCTGACTTCGATCTGGTTTGCTGGAGGCGCTCTGATTGCGTGTGTCCTGTCGATCGCGGGAGTGAATCTTTACATTCAGATGGCAGTGTTTGTCGTTGTTTCATTCCTTCTTTTGTATTCAACAAGACCATTGGCACTCCGGTATATCAATCAGAAGACGGTGCGGACCAATGTGGACGCGCTGGTGGGTAAAAAAGCGCGGGTAACCGCAGAGATTGATAACGACGAGGCGAGAGGGACGGCGATGGTGTCCGGCCAGGAATGGACGGCACGCTCGGCGGATGGAAGCCGGATTCCGAGGGATACGATGGTACAGATTCAGGCGGTCAGCGGCGTCAAGCTGATTGTCAGCAAATGTAAGGAGGAGTAGGAAATATGGGAGCAGTTATCAGTTTTCTTGTCATTGCGATTGTGGTACTTCTGATTTTGTCATCCTGTATCCGGATCGTGCCGCAGGCACAGGCATTAGTCGTAGAGCGTCTGGGTGCTTATCTGGAGACATGGTCGGTTGGCGTGCATTTCAAGGTGCCGTTCATTGACCGCGTGGCAAAAAGAGTCATTTTAAAAGAGCAGGTTGTAGATTTTGCACCGCAGCCGGTTATCACGAAAGATAACGTTACGATGAAGATTGATACGGTTGTATTTTTCCAGATCACGGATCCGAAGCTGTTTGCTTATGGTGTTGAGAACCCGATCATGGCGATCGAGAACCTGACGGCGACCACCCTTCGAAATATCATCGGTGATCTCGAACTTGACCAGACCTTAACCTCCCGTGAGACGATCAACACGAAGATGCGCTCTGCACTCGATGTGGCGACAGACCCGTGGGGAATCAAGGTAAACCGTGTTGAGTTGAAAAATATCATTCCTCCGGCAGCAATTCAGGATGCGATGGAGAAACAGATGAAGGCAGAGCGTGAGCGCCGTGAGTCCATTCTCCGTGCTGAAGGCGAGAAGAAATCGACGATCCTGGTAGCCGAAGGTAAGAAAGAGTCCGCGATTCTGGAAGCAGAAGCAGAGAAGGAAGCGGCGATCCTGCGTGCAGAAGCAGAGAAGGAAAAGATGATCCGCGAGGCAGAAGGTGAAGCGGAAGCGATCCTCAAAGTTCAGAAAGCGGAAGCAGACGGACTTCGCTTCATCAAGGAAGCAGGCGCGGACAATGCAGTGCTGCAGCTCAAGAGCCTGGAGGCATTTGCCAAAGCAGCGGACGGCAAGGCGACGAAGATCATCATCCCGTCCGAGATCCAGGGCATTGCCGGTCTGGTAAAGGGTCTGACGGAAGTTGGCACGGATGTTCAAAAGGCAGAGTAGCCGGGAGTGAGCGGCTCTAAGTTGTAAAAAAAGGTATAAGAAAAGGCTGATGGTTACGTAAAGCAGGAACCGCAGCCTTTTTCGATTTCTTTTTTGACAAGCCTGCGGACATTCGGTATAATATCCCATAGTGATATGTATACCCATATATGTTGATGAAAGGGTATATGCAAGAAGCTATGTGCTATATGAAGAATGAGGCTGTTGTTTGCGAATATAAGTAAGGAGTGGATGCGTTGAACCTGCAGGAAAAAAGAAAGAAAAGCGCGAATATCGCGTTTGCCCTGGATATGCTTCATATCGTAGTGGGTATATTGATCGTGATATTTGCGGTTCTTGCGTTTCTGAACCCGGATGAAAACCGGATTTTGTTTCCGGTAATCTTTCTTCTGGCGGCGGTACTGAATTTTGCCAATGGCTATGACCGCTATCGCCGGGGAAGGGGAAGAAAGCATCTGCGGACCGGCGGAATGATCCTGATGGCAGTGGGAGCAGGATTGTTCCTTTTATGTATTGTCAGTACACTTACAATATGGTGGGGGTAATAAAAGTGAAAACAGAAGTTTTGCGAATGTTAAAAGAAACGGATGATTACCTGTCCGGACAGGAGATCTGTGAGCGTTTAAATGTATCACGGACGGCAGTCTGGAAAGTTATCAAACAGTTGGAGACAGAAGGATATGAGATAGAGGCGGTCCGGAACCGCGGTTACCGGCTGCGTTTCCTGGGCGATGTTCTCAGCCAGGCAGAGCTGGAGAGCAGCATCGACAGCGAGTGGGCTGGAAAAAATATTTTATATTTTGACGAGACGGATTCGACCAATACCGAGATCAAGAAAGCGGCGGAGAAAGATGCCCCGCACGGTACGCTGGCAGTTGCGGATTATCAGTCGATGGGAAAGGGACGCCGCGGAAGAAGCTGGGCGGCGCCGCATGGCGTCGGCATCTGGATGAGCCTGCTTCTGCGCCCGGAGCTTCCTCCGACCTGCGCGTCGATGCTGACGCTGGTGGCGGCTCTGGCAGTTGCCGACGGGATTCGGGAGGTTTGTGATCTGGAGGCAAAGATCAAGTGGCCGAACGATATCGTCATCAATGGAAAGAAGGTCTGCGGTATCCTGACCGAGATGAGCACGGAATTAGAGTGTATTAATTATATCGTGACTGGTATTGGTATCAACGTGGCAAATCACGAGTTCCCGGAGGAGATTCGGGATGTGGCAACGTCTCTGTATCTGGAGACAGGAAAAGAAGTGCGCCGCAGCCAGCTTATCGCCGCGATCATGCGTGCGTATGAGGGATATTATGATAAATTCATGGAAAACCAGAACATGAAATCCCTGATGGACGTTTATAACAGCCGTCTGGCAAACTGCGGTACACAGGTGCGCGTCCTGTCTCCGGGCAATGAGTATACGGGCATGGCGCTCGGAATTGACGAGATGGGCGAACTGCTGGTCCGCACAGAAGACGGAAAGGTGTGCAAGGTGATCTCAGGAGAGGTATCTGTCAGGGGCATTTACGGATATGTATAAAGATTTTTATGCGTCGTTGAAGCCTTTAGAGGGGGAAATACCTTATGCGGAAGAAGAGAGGCTGGCGGCATCCGGCGCTCCATTGCTCTCCTGGTACCGGGAAAACCGGCGGCTCCTTCCGTGGCGGGAGAATCCGGAACCGTATTCGGTCTGGATTTCGGAGATCATGCTGCAGCAGACACGGGTAGAGGCGGTCAAACCGTACTTTGCCCGTTTTATGGAAGCACTCCCGGACATCACCTCGCTCGCGCAGGTGGACGAAGAGCGGCTTTTGAAGCTGTGGGAGGGACTTGGGTATTATTCCAGAGCCCGGAACCTAAAAAAGGCAGCGGTCTGCCTGATGGAAGACTACGGCGGTCAGATGCCGGCGTCGCGGGATGAGATATTGAAACTTCCGGGCATCGGAAGTTATACAGCCGGGGCAGTTGCGTCGATCGCGTATGATCTGCCGGCTCCGGCGCTGGATGGAAATGTGGTGCGTGTTCTGACACGCCTGTTTGCTGACCCACAGGACAGCACGAAGCCGGCGCTTCGAAAGAAATATGAGCGGCTCCTGGAGGCGGAACTTGTGCGCCGGACGGAGGAAAGAGATTCCTATTTGTCAGCCGATGATGATGCCGGTGAGGTTTCCACGGCATTACGGTCAGAAGAGTTATTTCATCCAGGTGAATATAATCAGGCATGGATTGAGCTGGGCGCGCTTGTCTGCATCCCGGGCGGACGTCCGCTCTGTGAGAAGTGCCCGTTGGAATCCCTTTGTCTGGCGCACCGGCGGGGAGAGGAGGAGCAATATCCGGTCAAGCCGCCGAAAAAGCCGCGCCGGATCGAGGAAAAAACGGTCTGCCTGATTGAGTGGGAGGATACGGTGGCGATCCGCAAGCGCAGCAGCAAGGGATTGTTGGCGTCCCTCTACGAATATGTCAATCTGGACGGAAAAAAGAGTGCGGCGGAGGCAGCGAAAGAACTGGGGATCGCGGAGGCGGATATCAAGGAAACCGAGGATCTGCCGGATGCAGTCCACATTTTTTCCCATGTTGAATGGCATATGTGCGGACGCAGAATCTGCCTGAAACGGGCATCCGGCTATCAGGATAAAACAGTTTTGATGGTGCGCCGGGCGGAGCTGCAGGATCGCTATCCGATCCCCAATGCATTTCGCGTGTATACAAATATATTAATATGAAATACTGTTAGTGTGGGGGAGCAGGAGAAAGGGCGATTATGAAAAAAATGCTTTTTATCATCAATCCGAGATCTGGCAAAGAACAGATTCGAAGTCGTCTTCTTGAAATTTTAGATAGTTTTGTAAAGGCGGGCTATGGACCGTCTGTTTATATTACGCAGGGCCCGAAGGATGCGGAGTATCAGGCGGCACGTGCGAAAACGAAGGAACTGGTCGTGTGCAGCGGCGGGGACGGTACGCTCAACGAGGTGGTATCGGGGCTGATGACGATCACCCCGGAAAAGCGCCCGGAGTTAGGATATATCCCGTCGGGTTCCACGAATGATTTCGCATCCAGTCTGGGACTTCCGAAAAATATGCGGAAAGCGGCGCAGACAGCTGCGCTGGGAAAACCATTTTTGGTCGATGTCGGTGTATTCGGCAAAAACCGGTATTTCGTCTATGTGGCGGCGTTCGGAGCATTTACGGAGGTATCCTATTCGACCCCGCAGGAGACGAAAAATATTTTGGGGCATCAGGCATATATGCTGGAAGCCATCAAACGCCTGACAGGGCTTAAATCCTACCGGATGCGCCTTACGTGGGAACATCTGGGGGAGCAGAGAGAAGTGGAAGAGGAATTTATTCTGGGAATGTGACCAATACGACCTCGATCGGAGGTTTTAAAGGACTGGTTGGTATGGACGTGGCGCTGGATGACGGGGAGTTTGAGGTGCTTCTGGTCCGGAAACCGCGCACGCCGCTTGACATTGCAAGTATTGCTGCTTATCTGATTCAGAGAGAGGGCGAAAATGAATGCGTATTCAAGTTCCGCACCTCGAAACTGACGGTACAGTCGGAGGAGCTGGTGGACTGGTCGCTGGACGGTGAGTTTGGCGGAAGCCAGACAGAGGTCGTGATTGAAAATAAACCAAGAGAGATTGCGATCAGGGTTCCTGAAGTTACGGTTCGCGGGTAGGCACTTTTGGAACCGAAAGTGCCGTGAGAAAACGTGGTGGCAGCAGGAATTTGCCGTATTTAAATGCGAAGCCACGGCAAATTGCGTTACTGGGCACGTATGCGTGAACAGTAACTGTCTAAATAGAAATAGATCGAAAAATTTCGAAAATTGTTGAAAAATAGAATTTAATCGTATATAATGTACTTTCGGGATATTGCAGGGAAAGGTGCAGGGAAATAAAAGCACACAAACAATCGAGGGACAATATCACGTTAGATATAAAGAAACTTCTAAGCGAAATAAATCGAAAGGACGTTAATTCGTGGAGAAAGAAAATTTTTTAGGTAAGTTAAGGAAACTGGTAGAGTTAGCAAAGTCCAAGCAGAACGCGCTGGACGTGACAGAGATCAATAACTTTTTTTTATGGGCGATAATCTGCAGACAGAGCAGATGGAGCAGATTTACAATTATCTGGAGCAGAATAATATTGATGTCATTCCGGAGGTGATCGATGATTCGATCCTCAAGGAAAATGATTCGATGCTCGATGATGATGTGGATGATGAATTCCTCAAGAACGAGGAAGAGGATATCGATCTGGATGCGATCGATCTGTTAGAGGGAATCGGCACGGAAGATCCGGTCCGCATGTACCTGAAAGAGATCGGTACCGTTCCGCTTCTGAGCGCGGAGGAGGAGATCCGCCTTGCAAAGCGCAAAGCAGAGGGTGATGTGAATGCAAAAGAGCGCCTGATTGAGGCAAACCTGCGCCTGGTTGTCAGCATTGCAAAGCGTTATACAGGACGCGGCATGAGCTTCCTGGATCTGGTTCAGGAAGGCAATCTGGGTCTTATTAAGGGCGTTGAGAAGTTTGATTATACAAAGGGTTATAAGTTAAGTACATATGCGACCTGGTCGATTCGTCAGTCCGTAACAAGGGCTCTGGCGGATCAGGCGAGAACTATCCGTGTCCCGGTGCATATGGTAGAGACGATCAACAAGATGTCCAAGATGCAGCGTAAGCTGACGCTGGAACTGGGCTATGAGCCGTCGGTGGCAGAGCTTTCCGAGGCGCTTGGCATGTCCGAGGATAAGGTCATGGAGATCATGCAGATCGCACGTGAGCCAGCTTCCCTGGAAACCCCGATCGGTGAGGAAGACGATTCCAATCTGGGTGATTTCGTAGCGGATGGCAACGTGGTAACGCCGGAAGGGAATGTAGAATCTGTTATGCTGCGTGAGCATATCGATGCATTGCTTGGAGACCTGAAGGAGAGAGCGTCAGGTTATTATTCTCCGGTTTGGTCTGGAGGACGGACATCCGAGAACCCTGGAGGAGGTCGGAAAAGCATTCAACGTAACGAGAGAGCGTATCCGCCAGATCGAGGCAAAAGCACTTCGTAAATTAAGAAATCCGGTCCGGAGCAAGCGGATTCGCGATTTCCTGTAAGAGTTGTATCATTTTGGTAAAAAGGAAAATTTGTTTGGAATTTCCTGAAGGTTTTAATAAAAAGATAAAGCAGTTTGTACCCGTCCGTGGGTACAGGCTGCTTTTTCAAGTTTTGAAGAATATGAATTATTGTGCATATCTTCATATGACGTCTAAGGATGGAAATGATGTTTGTCAGGAAAGAAGCGTTTCGGATAGAAGTATCGTGTGCTGGATGGAAAATGCACGGACAGATGGGAACTTATAGAAAGAGGAGAGAAAAATGTCGGAACCAATGAAAATCCGCCAGCCAGAAAGACACAGACGGCGAAACGGAATTATCAGAAAGAAATGGAAAAAGTGCTGGATGCAGCAGTCCGGGACGGTAGAGTTCCGACTTTATTTCTCCACAGCTGTTGTGCGCCGTGCAGCAGCTACGTGCTGGAATATCTGTCTCAGTATTTTTCGATTACGGTGTTCTACTACAATCCGAATATTTCACCGAAAGAGGAATATGAGGCGCGCACAGAGGAGGTACAACGGCTGATCCGGGAGCTTCCAGCGGTGCATCCGATCCGGTTTGTAGAAGGAAAATACGACCCGGAATGCTACTATGAGGCAGTCCGGGGGCATGAGAAAGATCCGGAGGGCGGCGAGCGCTGCGGTATTTGTTTTGAGATGCGCCTCCGGGAAGCGGCGAAGCTGGCAGCCGAGGGCGGCTATGACTGGTTCACGACGACCCTCACGATCAGTCCGCTCAAAAATGCCGGGCGCCTCAATACGATCGGGCAGGCGATGGGAGAAAAGAGTATCATGTGGCATTTCTGCCGTCGGATTTCAAGAAAAAGAGGGATATAAGCGCTCGATCGAGCTGTCGGCGCAGTATCATCTATACCGGCAGAATTACTGCGGATGCGTGTTCTCGAAGCGGGAGCGTGAAGAGCAGATGCAGAAGGAGAGGCAGGAAACATCGTGATTTGAGGGGCGATATGTTTGGTCGAAGATGAGTTTGTATGGATGATTGCCTGTAGCTGCGAAAGTATGAAACGGCTGTGAGGGGAAAAAAGTGGTACTGTTCACAGGTAGGCACTTTTGGAACCGAAAGTGCCGTAAGAAAACGTGGTGGCAGCAGGAATTTGCCGTATTTAAATGCGAAGCCACGGCAAATTCCGTTACTGAGCACGTATGCGTGAACAGTAACAAAAAGTTACAAGAAAAGATGGAAACAGAAAGGAAGAAACGCAATGTACCGCTTATGTATATTTGATTTGGATGGAACTCTTTTTAAATACGGTTTATGCGCTGACTTATGTGACAAATTTAACATTGGATGCATTCGGACTGCGCCATGTTACACCGGAGGAAACGAAACGGATCGTGGGAAATGGATACCGGATGCAGATGAAGCGCGCGCTGGTGCTGGCGGGAGATGAGAAGCTGGTTCATTATGAAGCGTCGCTTCCGATTTATATGGAGAATTTCTCTAAATACTGCCTGAAAGACGTAGAGCCATATGACGGTATCCGGGAACTGCTGGCGTCGTTAAAAGAGATGGGTGTACATGTGGCTGTCCTTTCGAACAAGCCGCATGAGCAGGCAATTATGAATATTGAGACATTCTTTGGGAAAGGATATTTTGATGTGGTGCGCGGCGAGCAGGCGGGAACGCCGAAAAAACCGGCTCCAGACGGGGCGTTCGCCATCTGCCGGGAACTGGGTATAAAACAGGAAGAGTGTCTGTATCTGGGCGATACGAATACAGATATGGAAACTGGGCTGAATGCCGGAATGGACACGGTCGGCGTGCTCTGGGGCTTCCGTAACAGGGAAGAGCTGGAAGGCTGCCACCCGCAGTATATTGTGGCACATCCGTCGGAAGTAGCGGAGATTGTGAAGAAAAAAGAATGAGTCACATGGAAGAATGGAGTAGGGTCTGTGTTTGTTCATAGCTGTGAAAAGAGAAACAGTTGTGAAAGAAAAATGATATTTGAAATAGTAATTCGAAATGTTTATTGAAAAACATTTACTGAAATAGAAGAAGTTAAGGGTAAAAAGAAATATGGTAAAACACAAGAATGGATTTAAATGTAAATGGATATCATGGATGCTTGCTTTTTTGATTGCCTTTTCCTGTGTTCTTACAGCGTGTACGCCACGGCGGGAAACTGCATCGTCTGATTCATCGTCGAATCCGTTAAAAGGGGCAGATGCGTCTGGTGATACGCGCTTAAACGTTGTGACGACGCTATTTCCGTATTACGATTTTCTCCGGCAGATTGCCGGGGATTCGATCCGGCTGACGATGGTCGTTCCGGCGGGCATGGACAGCCATTCGTTCGAGCCGACGCCGGCGGACATGATCACGATCCAGAATGCAGATCTGTTAGTCTGCAACGGCGGTACGATGGAACAGTGGCTTTCGCAGGTGCTTGATTCCTTCGGGAAGGCACCGGACCGAAGCGCGTCGTGACGATGATGGACTGCGTGGATGTAGTGCAGGAGGAGATCGTCGAGGGCATGGAAGATGGAGAGGCGCACGATCATGGAAATACGCATGTTCATGCGGATGGAACAGTTCATGCGGGTGATCACGATCATGAGTCGGAAGATCATGCTCACAGTGAAGAAGAACATGAGCCAGAGGACCATGTTTACAGTGAAGAAGAACACGACACAGAAGAGCATATTCACAGCGAGGATGAGCATGATATGGAAGATGTGGCGGTTCATGATGAAGATCACGCTCAAGAGTATCTGGATGAGGACGATGGTCACGGCGTCGAGATTGAATATGACGAGCACATCTGGACATCCCCGGTCAATGCGAAAAGCTGGCCGGCGTGCTGGCGGAGGTGCTGGCACAGGAAGATCCGGCGCACGCGGCTTCCTATGCGGAAAACTGCGCGTCCTATCAGGATAAATTGACGGAATTGGATGCAGAATTCAGAGAAGTTGTCTCCCATGCCAAGCGCCGTCTCGTCGTTTTCGGTGATAAATTTCCACTCCGGTACTTTTTCGATGAGTATGGGCTGGAATACAGGGCGGCATTTTCAGGATGCAGTACGGATACGGAGCCGAGTGCCAAGACGATCGCCTACCTGATCGATAAGGTGCGGGAGGAACAGATACCAGCCGTCTATTACCTGGAGCTTTCCAGCCCGCGCGTGGCGGAGATCATCGGAGAAGAGACGGGCGCGGAACCACTGTTGTTCCACTCTTGCCACAATGTGACGAGACACCAGTTTGATTCGGGCGTTACTTATCTGGAATTGATGGAGCAGAACGTAAAGAACTTGAAAAAGGGATTGTCATAAAAAGAATAGATGATTATGGGAAAAAGTCTTTAGCCATGGTGAATGTTTATGACAATAGAAGAGTAGAGCAGTAGTGAAAGGAATTATAGATGGGATTACTCTTAAAATGTGAGCATGTAGGTTTTGGTTATGAAAACCAGGATGCGGTGCTGGATGTGAACCTGGAGGTAAATGAGGGCGATTACATCTGCATTGTCGGGGAAAATGGTTCGGGAAAAAGTACCCTGATGAAGGGCATTCTGGGACTTTTAAAACCGACTTCGGGCAGGATTGAATATTCGGAAGAATTAAAAAAGCCGGTATTGGTTACCTGCCGCAGCAGACCGACGCGCAGAAGGACTTTCCAGCGACTGTGTTTGAGGTGGTTATCTCCGGGTGCCTGGGAAAACGCGGCAGCCGCCCGTTTTATTCGATGAAAGAAAAGAAAGAGGCGCGGGCAAATCTGGATCGTCTGGGAATCCGCGATCTGGAAAAAGCTGTTTCAGAGAGCTTTCCGGCGGTCAGAAACAGCGTGTTCTGATCGCGCGGGCGCTCTGTGCGACGGATAAGCTGCTGATTCTCGATGAGCCGATCACGGGACTCGATCCGTCGGCGATTCTGGACTTTTATCAGCTGATCCGGAAACTGAATCAGGAAGAAAAGGTTGCAATCCTGATGGTTTCTCATGATATGGCAAATATTGTGCATCAGGGAGGAAAAATTTTGCAGATGCGGCAGAAGCCGCTGTTCTGGGGTACGATGAAAGAATATGTGAAGAGTGAGATTGCTCATTCTTTCCTGGGACGGGAAGAGCTGGCAACTCTGGGGCACAGATGCGGAGTGCCGATGCAGAAGGATGGAATCAGGAAGATGCAGAAGCCGGAAACTGATTCTGAAACGAAACAGCATTTGAACGACAGAGATGCGGAGAAGGAGGTGTAGAAGATGGGAATTATATCTGAAATGTTATCATACCCGTTTATGGTGCGGGCGCTGATCGGCGGTCTTTTAGTCTCTCTGCGCCTCTCTGCTGGGTGTCAGCCTGGTGCTCAAACGCTACTCAATGATTGGAGACGGTTTATCCCATGTTTCGTTCGGATCCCTTTCGATCGCACTGGCGGCAGGATGGTCACCTTTAAAGGTTTCGATTCCGGTGGTCGTGCTGGCGGCATTTTTCCTGCTGCGGATCACGGAACATGGAAAAGTAAAGAGTGACGCTGCGATTGCGATGATCTCGGCCAGTGCGCTTGCAATCGGTATTATCGTAACTTCCCTGACAACCGGTATGACGACCGATGTCAGCAGCTATATGTTTGGAAGCATTCTCGCGATGAGCCGGGAAGATGTCCAGTTTGCGGCGGTGCTTTCCATGGTGGTGCTTGGATTATATCTTTTTTGCTATAATAAAGTATTTGCGGTTACCTTTGATGAGAGCTTTGCCAAGGCGACCGGCGTCAATGTGTCGCTCTATAACGTGCTGATAGCGGTTCTGACCGCGATCACGATCGTGATTGGAATGCGGATGATGGGCGCGATGCTGATCTCCAGTCTGATTATTTTCCCGGCTCTGACCTCCATGCGGGTGTTCAAGAGCTTCCGGGGGGTGGTCATCGCATCGGGTATTCTGTCGCTGATCTGTTTCTTTTGGAGGAATGGTGATGTCCTACACGTACTCAACACCGGCGGGCGCGAGCGTTGTTGTGGTGGATCTGGCGGCGTTTCTGCTCTTTTCGCTGATACAGAGAGGGATAGCTGCTACTGCCCGCAAATAGGATGTTTTTTTTGTAAAACATACACATTCTGTATGCTCATGTTTCTGTTCACGGGTAGGCACTTTTGGAACCGAAAGTGCCGTAAAGAAAACGTGGTGGCAGCAGGAATTTGCCGCGATGATTTGCCGGGGAGTGGTTGACAAATAAAATGGCTTGCGGTTATAATAATATCCGGTTGCCGGAATGGGCAGATCGCCAGCAAAAGCTTGCGGAGTTGCTGAACGGCGATAGAAAACGAAAATCGAATAGCTTGTCTAAGCGTTAAAGAGACTATAGGGTTTGTACTGTTTCTGAGATAAACAGTAAAGTCCGTAGTCTCTTTTTATTTGATAAGAAATGCTTTGCAGAAGAACCCCAGGTGTTTTTTTGCGAAGAATGTGTCAGAAACGCTCATGAAAAGTGAAAAATAAAAAAGGGAATGGAGATGGAAAAATGGATCAGACCTACATGAAGGAAAAACCAGTTGTCCCGCTGCTGCTTTCGATGGGAATCCCGGTCATCATATCGATGATCGCCGGGGCACTCTACAATATCGTGGACAGCATTTTCGTGGCAATGATCAGTGAGGACGCGATGACGGCGGTTTCGCTTGTCTATCCGATCCAGAACCTCGCGCACGCAGCCGGGGTTGGGTTTGGCGTTGGTATCAATGCGATGGTGGCGAGACGCCTTGGCGAAGGAAAACACGGATGGCGAACCAGACAGCATCGCAGGGAGTATTTTTAAGTGCCTTACATGGAATGATTTTAACGATTTTAGGAATGGCGGTGATTCCGTATTTCCTGCGGATGTTTACGAGCGATGAGGTAACGATTTCCTACGGACTGACGTATTTTTTGCAATGTGTTTCTGTTTTCAACGATCGACACGATGGGAATGGCATATGAAAAGGTCTACCAGTCGGTTGGAAAGATGAAAATATCGATGGCAGCCGTCTTGATTGGATGCGGCGTCAATATCGTGCTGGACCCGATCTTTATCTTTGGCTTAGGCCCCATGCCGGAACTGGGAATCCGCGGTGCGGCGTGGGCGACAGGAATCGGGCAGACGGCGTCGCTGCTGTTTTATTTGATTTTAAACCATGTGAAACCGTTAAATGTGGAGATTTCGCTGCGGGAAATGCGTCCGTCGAAGGAGATCTGCGGCGGTATGTATTCAGTCGGAATCGCGGCAACACTCAATATGGCACTGACATCCCTGCTTCTGACGGCGCTCAATGCGATTCTGGCACCATTTTCGCAGGTATATATTCTGGTGCTGGGTGTTTACTACAAGCTGCAGGCACTGCTTTATCAGGGAGCCAGCGGCGTGGTGCAGGGAATGCGCCCGCTGATCGGTTACAATTACGGTGCAGGCGAGCAGGAGAGGGTGAAAAAAGATCTTCCGCGCGGCCTTCATGATTGTTGGCATTATCATGACAGCGGGAACCCTGCTTGGCGAGCTGATGCCGGATTTCCTGATGGGGCTGTTTACGCAGACGCCTTCGACGGTGGAGATCGGCAGAACGGCGCTCCGGCTCATCAGCCCGGGCTTTGTCATGTCAACGGTTTCCGTCATTGCTTCCGGCGCGTTTCAGGGACTTGGAATGGGACTTAAATCTCTGAAAGTTTCCCTGATGCGCTATGCTGTGATTATCATTCCGATCGAATTTGTGCGCAGCCGGATCATCGGTCCTACCGGTGTCTGGCACGCGTTCTGGCTGGCAGAGCTTATCACGGCAGTGTATGCTGGGGCGAGCTGGAAGCGGACAATTACTGTGTCTTTATAGGGCGTTTTGGTCTCAAAAGGCTGCATATATGTGAGGCTAAAAACGTTACTGTTCACACGCGCCCAGTAACGGGATTTTGCCGATGCTTGACTTTACTAGGTATTTGTGTAAAATAATAAGTGGCTGATCGGAACTTCGGCAGATTCGGGCGATGTAAAAGCTATGCATTGCCGGGATGCCAGGTACCGGGCGGACAATGATTTACAGTCAGTACACATTTGTACAGAAAAGAAGGTAAGTAAAATGACAAAGATTGATATTATTTCCGGTTTCCTGGGTGCAGGAAAGACTACGTTTATTAAACAGCTTTTAAAAGAAGCAATTTCAGGCGAGAAAGTCGTTCTGATTGAAAATGAATTTGGACAGATCGGCATTGACGGCGGTTTTTTAAAAGACGCTGGCATCGAGATCCGTGAGATGAACTCCGGCTGTATCTGCTGCTCTCTGGTCGGCGATTTTGGACGTTCCCTCGAGGAAGTTCTGACCAAATATCAGCCGGATCGTGTTATCATCGAGCCATCAGGCGTCGGCAAGCTGTCTGATGTTATGAATGCAGTAAAAAATGTAGCTTCTGAGATTGAGGTTATGTTAAACAGTGCGGTTACCGTGGTAGATGTCAACAAATGCCGTATGTATATGAAGAACTTCGGTGAGTTTTTCAACAACCAGATCGAAAATGCAGGCACGATCGTTAAGCCGTACCGAGTAGCGGATCCGAAGAAGGTACAGGGCGCGGTTGAGATGCTTCGCCAGCACAATGCAAAGGCAACTATCGTGACCACTCCATGCAGCGAGCTGACCGGCGCAAGCTTCTTGAGATGATCGAGCAGGAAGACGATATGGCAGAGGAGCTGATGAAAGAGGCAAGAGAGCATATGCATGAGCATCATCACCATCATGATCAACATGATGACGATGACTGCGATTGCGGCATGCCATGACCACGATCATGAGCATCACCACCATGACGATGACTGCGACTGTGGCTGCCATGATCATGAGCACGAGCATCATCACCATGACGATGACTGCGATTGTGGCTGTCATGATCACGATCATGAGCACCATCATCATGACCATGATGACGAGTGTGGCTGTGGCTGCCATGACCACCACCACGATCACGAAGGACACCATCATGCAGATGATGTATTTACAAGCTGGGGCTTGGAGAATGTCGGCGTGATGAAGAAAGAAGATCTGCAGAAGATTCTGGATGATCTGGCTTATGGTGATAAATACGGCGAGGTTCTGCGTGCGAAAGGCATGGTTGCCGAGTGAAGAAAAGGGCGTATGGCTGCATTTTGATATGGTTCCGGAGCAGGCTGAGATCCGTGAGGGAGCACCGGATTTTACCGGAAAGGTGTGCGTGATCGGTGCCGAGGGCTGGACGAAGAGGGTCTGAAGGCAGCGTTCAACGCGTAAATACAAGGAGAATGAACTATGAATGAAGATAAGATGCCGTTGTTTCTCATCAATGGTTTTCTGGAAGCTGGAAAAACCCAGTTTATTAAATTTACAATGCAGCAGGATTATTTCCAGACCGAAGGAAAAACACTTCTGATTGTCTGCGAAGAAGGGCGAGGAAGAGTATGATGAGGAGCTTTTAAAAGCAGACTCATACAGCGGTTGTCTATATAGAGGAAGCGGAAAAGCTGACGCCGGAATACCTACAGGATCTGGGCTTCTTTACAATCCGGGCGAGTTCTGATGGAGTGGAACGGTATGTGGAATCTGGATGCCCTGAAACTTCCGAACGATTGGGATCTGTATCAGCAGATCACGATCATCGATGGTTCTACATTTGATTTATACCTGCAGAACATGAAACCATTGATTGGTGCCATGGTCCGCAACACGGAAATGATTATTATGAACCGTTGCGACGGATCGAGGATCTGGATGTATACCGCCGTACTTTTAAAGGGCATGAACCCGCAGGTTCAGATCGTATTTGAGGATGCAGAGGGCGAAATTGAGGAAGTGACCGAAGCGGATCTTCCATTTGATGTCAACGCCGAAGTGATCGAGATTCCGCCGGAGGCATATGGTATCTGGTATATTGATGCGATGGATAAACCGGACCGTTACCGTGGAAAGACCGTTGAATTTACCGGTATGGTACTGAAAACCCCGGATTTCCCGAAGAACAACTTTGTTCCTGGACGTATGGCGATGACCTGCTGCGAGGCAGATATGACGTTCTTAGGTTTCATGTGCAAGGCAAAAAATGCCCGTCTGCTTGAGACGAAAGACTGGGTCAAAGTACGTGCCCGCGTAGAATATGAGTATATGCCGGAGTATGAGGGGCGAAGGTCCGATGCTTTATGCAGATTATGTGGAAAAGGCAGAGCCGATTGAGGAGATTGTGCAGTTCTAAGATTTGCAACGGAAAGCTGTGCTTGAAAGAAAAGGTGTGCCCCGGGTGTGGAAGACTCGGGGTTTTTAAAAAGAAAGAGAAATCGAACAAATGCTCGACTTCTCTTTCTTTTATTTAAAATGGATTACAGCTTTATCTTACTCCGTCATCTTCGGCACCGGGTAGGTCTTGACCGGTCAAATACCGCGTTGACATCAAACAGGTCACTCAAATGGTCGCCGCCGACTCCACTTTCCGGAAGGTCGTAATACATCCGGTAGCCGTCGAGGTTCCGGCGCCCCTGTCGCATATAATCGTCGCCGATCTGGACGAAATACTGGGAGGAATCTACGTTACAGAAGTAACGGAATCCCTTGTTGTACAGGTACTGGAAGCGCTCGCTGCTTGTATCATACGGATGCCAGTCCCAATATCGCTTCCGAACGGGAAGAGGATGATATCACACGGACCGGTCAGCGTTTCGACTTCATTTGCCCATTTATCGGTATCTTCACGGAATTTATCCATTGGGATCGTACCCATGTTGCGGTGTCCCCAGCTGTGGGAGGCAATTTCAAAACCGTCGTCGCGCAGGCACTGGACGACTTTTGCTGCGTTGGCGCGTTCTTCCTCAAAGTTGAAATCCGGGTGTTCCGCTTTGTACTCGTCAGTATTGTAGGCGGAATCGGTGCGGTAGCCCAGGATGCCATTGTAACCGGTAAAAGCAATGCACGCTTTTGCGCCGCGGTAGGAGAAATCCGGGTGCTCTTTGATGAAATCATCCAGTAACGGCACCAGATCATAGGAACCGACGGAAACAGAACCGTCGTCCATCTTCATCTCGTTTGTTGGCTTGCCATCCTCGCCGATAATCATACGGGAGGCAAAGCCGTCGCCATCCATGTATTCGTAGTAGCAGACATCATCCTGTGACATGACGAACGGCTTCTTACCTTCCGGAAGCATGATATCGCCCTCCTGGAAATGCCTGGAACCGTCCTCTGCGGTCACCTCATATGCTACATCGTGCAGACGTACCAGAACGAAACCGCGCTCATACATCGACTGGAGAATCTTCATAAATTCATCCTTGGTCGTCATGACCTGATTATAACCCTTTTCGCGGCTGTCGCCGTCAAATGCTTTCGAGGTATCCATAATCAGTGTATGGAAGAATACATGCGTTACCTTGCGCGGATCAGCGCGCACCAGTGTTTCTTTGGTGGCGTTGTATTCGTCGATCGCTGCCGTCACGAACTCGTCAGATGCGTATGTACTGCTGGACAGGAGATTGATTGCCCCGTCATAGTCATAACCGTCTGCCAGAAGCTTTGCCTGAGCGATGACACCCTCGAGGCTGTCATCAGCAGGTGCAGATGCATTATCAAGGGAAATTACTCCATTTTCAGAATCCGTTTCGGTTGCCGCTGGAACCGAAGATACATGTTCTGCCGGAGAGCGGCGCACCCAGAGGAACGCGGCAATTCCAAGCAGTACAATCAGAATGCCGATTAAAATTAAATACGGAAGTTTGGAGGAACCGCAGTGCCGTCGACTGGAACGTCCGCCACGTGCAGAAAATCCAACGCTTCCAAGGGAGGAATTTCTTCTCATCATAGTTTTCACCTTTTGTTTATTCATATTTATCTGTCGTTTTTTGCGTCAGATAGTAATAACAGGCCGAGAAAGTTTGCCACCGACTCGACACAGCAAGAAAGAGAGCGGAAAACGTTTTTATAAGCCTGTCTGTGTTCTTATAGTATACCATAAAAAGGAAAGGTGGTCTATGACAGTTTCTTACAATTCTCTTTGGCATAGGGACGGGCGGATATGCCATATCTTGAGAAGAGAGTATGTGCAGACGGAGGAAGATATGAATGAAAAATGTATCATGCAGGGAGAGACGTGGTATTTGAAATGGAAGCGTGTGGAAAAATGGTGTTGGTTTGTGAAAAAGAAGCTGTTTCGGGAAAAAGAATGTATGTGTTGGGACGAAGGGGGCAGAGACAGGAGAAGAGAGTATTTAAACAAAAATGCTTGGAGAGGGCTGGCAGCGATTGGTGTAGCGGTTGTGCTTACGATGGGAGAATGTGTGTCAGGCATACAGCTTGAATTGGTAAATTGGGGGAAATGGTATGCTCACATCTTACGCGGAGGAACTGTGGATTCCCGTTTCAGTAACCGCAGAGACAGCGCAGGCAGCAGAAAATGCCGCTGAGCTTCCCGTCCAGGCACCGGAGGCGATCCTTATGGAGGCCTCCACCGGAACTATTTTGTACGAAAAAAATGCGGACGAGGCGCGAAATCCAGCCAGCGTGACGAAGATTATGACGCTGCTTCTGATTTTTTGATGCGTTACATTCGGAAAAAATTCATTTGCAAGATGAGGTCACGACCAGCGCGCATGCGAAATCCATGGGGGGATCCCAGGTGTTTTTGGAAGAAGGGGAGGTACAGACGGTCGAAACGCTGATCAAGTGCATTGTCATTGCATCGGGAAATGATGCCAGTGTGGCAATGGCAGAGTATATCGGCGGCAGTGAGGAGGCATTTGTTGCGATGATGAACGAGCGGGCGAAAGGGCTTGGAATGGAGACAGCAAAGTTTGAGGATTGCTGCGGTTTGACGGCGTCTACGACGCACGCGATGTCGGCGCGCGACATTGCCCTCATGTCGCGGGAATTGATCACGAAGTATCCGGAAATTTTTCAGTATTCAACGATCTGGATGGAAAATATAACGCACCGGACCAAGCAGGAGAGAAAGAATTTGGACTTTCCAATACGAATAAGCTGCTGAAAATGGTGACAAATTTTGAGGTGACGGGACTGAAAACAGGTTCTACATCGCTGGCAAAATATTGCCTGTCCGCAACCGGGCGGAAAGATGGCGTTGATCTGATTGCCGTCATCCTGGCAGCACCGGATTATAAGGCGCGGTTTGCGGATGCGGTCACATTATTAAATTATGGGTTTGCAAATTGTCATCTTTACAAAGATGAAAATCCGGGAGCTGTGCCGGAAACGACGGTGGCAGGCGGCATCCAGGAACAGGTTGCAGGGCGTCTGCGGGGAACCTTTTCGTATCTTTCGATGGAAGGAGAGAATCTGGATGGAATCGAAAAGAGTGGATGATGGAAGAATCCCGCAAAGCGCCGGTTCGGGAAGGTGATGTGATCGGACATCTGGTCTACCGGCTGGATGGACGGGAATTGGGAAGTGTGGAGATAGAAGCGGCAGAAACGGTGGAGAAAGCGGGACTCTGGGACTATTTTAAGAAGGTAATGGGAGTGTTTGCGGCATAAAAATAAAGAGCTGTCATGTTTGAATAGTGATACACGACAGCTTTTTTTCATGGCTAGTTATTCATTCTGCAATCCAGCCGCTTTTTCAGAATACGTGGTCGTTACCAGTTTTTCATAAGGAATCCGCTCCTTGAGTTCACCTGCTTCTTCCAGAATATTTTCCAGAAGCTCAAAGCTGTCCCTGTGGAAAATGGTATCATTTTTCCAGGTGTCCTGCGCTTTGTAGCGTTCAACGATGCGGGCGATTGCCGCGCGGTCTGTTTCCGGAAACTGAGGTTGGATTGTCTCGGCGATTTCATCCGCACTGTGGGAGTTGACGTAAGCTAAGCCCTTCTGGATGGCATTCGTGAACGACTGGATAATTTCCGGATGCCTATTTAGATAGCTCTGCTTTGCACAGTAGGCGGTGTAGGGGACATAACCGGAATCGACGCCGAGCGAGGCGACAACGGTACCATTTCCTTCGGTTTCAAGGGTGGTGGCGAAGGGGCTCGAACTCGACCGTGTAATCCGCATCATTACTCGTAAACGCCGCCGCTGTCAGCCCGAAATTGATACTCTGATCGATTGTCAGGTCATTTTTGGATCGATGCCATTTTTCTTTAAAATATACTCAAAGACCATTTCCGGCATTCCACCGCGCGCCCGCCAAGCACCTTTTTGCCTTTCAGATCCTGCCAGGAAAAGTCTGGTTCGGCACTTCGTCCAACGAGAAAGTTTCCGGCACGCTGGGTCAGCTGGGCAAAATTGACAGCATAATCGGCGGAACCTTCCTGGTAGACATAGATACTTGCCTCTGATCCCATGAATCCGATATCGGCATCCCCGGAGATGAGCGAGGTCATAACCTTGTCGGCACCGGCACCGTTTACGAGTGTCAGAGCGATGCCTTCATCCTTAAAATAGCCCAGCTCGATCGCGGCGTACTGTGGCGCATAAAAATCGAGTGGGCTACCTCATTGAGTGTGACCGGTTCAAGCGCCCCGTCCGCCTCCTTCGCCTGTCCACACCCGGTCAGGGTGGTAAGCAGAGTGAGCACAGCCAGGGCAGCTGCAAATTTAGTTCGTTTCATGGTTGCCTCCTGCGGTTCGTTCATACTATTAAGATATGGGGAATACAGGAAGGTGTGAGCGGTCTGCTGATTTTTCTTTCTGTCTCCAGAGAAGTCCAATACAAAGCCCGACAAGCGACGGCAGAATCCATCCGAGGTTCAAATCAAACAGCGGAAGCGTATGTCTGGCAAATGCGATGACGGGTTCCAGATGTAGGGCAGACTGCATTTCGTCCGGCAGAGCGGCTAAAAAGTCAAAGATGGAAGCTGCCCAGGAACAAATGGTAACGCAGACATAGACTTTTTGTTATGCTGGAATGCATTTCCAAGCAGCGCGAGGAGAATCAGCGTGATGGCTGGCGGGTAAATCAGCATCAAAACAGGAACCGAGTAAGTGATGATAGCGGACAGTCCTATATTTGACACAATGAGTGAAAAAGGGTAAAACGACCGCCCATGCACGGTAGGAAAGGGCATGGGAAACAGTTTCACAAAGGTTTCCGCACAGCTCGTTACAAGCCCGATGGAGGTCTTGAGGCAGGCGAACGTGATCGCGATGGCGAGGATCCAGGAGCCCATCCGTCCAAGGTAGTAGTCTGCAATCTGGGAGAGGGCGATGCCGCCGTTTTCTGAAAGTTCGAATTGTCCCAGTGACTGTACTCCAATCAGGATGGTAAGCAGATAGATAAATGCCATCAGAAGCCCAGCCAGCATACCGGAATGCAGAACCTCTTTTGCAATGGTTGAATCTTCCCGCACGCCCATCTGGCGGATAACCGAATGACCACGATCCCGAATGCGAGTCCGGCAATCGCATCCATGGTTTCATAGCCCTGGGAGAGCGCGGAAAAGAAAGCTCCATTCTGATAAGAGGCATCGGGAATTGCCGCTGAAACCTCGATGCTCGGATGAAGCAGGGCAGTCACAATCAGAACGCCTAGAAACAGAAGAAACAGCGGATTGATGATTTTTCCGATCCAGAGCGTGATGCTGCCTGGACGAATGGAAAATACAAACACCAGCGCAAAGAAGATCAGCGAAAACAAAAGCAGCATAGTCTGTTCGGAAAGCTGTGTTCCTAAAAGGGGTCTGACTCGGCGGTAAAGGAGGTCGTAGCGCACCGCGGAATAGCGAAAAACGGTCCGATTGTCAGGTAGAGCAGACAGGTAAAGAAATAGCTATATCTGTGTCCGACGCGGCGGGACAGATCCTGAAGTCCCTCCGAATGCGTGCTTCCGATCGCGGCAACACCCAGGATCGGAATGCCGACGGCAGTCAGAATAAATCCAATCGCTGCCGGGAGAAACTGGCGTCCGGCAAGCTGACCGAGATGTACCGGAAAAATCAGATTTCCGGCGCCGAAGAACATACCGAATAATGTTCCGGCAACTAAAAGCCGCTGCTTATGGGAAAGACAGGTCTGCGTCATAGATACTCACTCCTTTTACATGAGAATTGAAAACTTTTTTGTAATCATCATTATAAAGCCTTCCTTGTGGTTTGTGAAAATCTAGTTTATAATAGAAATATGACAAAATGTAATATTCTAAAAGGAGGTGCGGCATGGATGCCAAAAACTGGAAATATTGATGACGGCGGTAGATCTTGGAAGTTTTTCGAAAGCATCCGAGGTAGTTGGCTACACGCAGTCGGGGCTGACCCATCTGGTGGACAGCCTGGAGCGGGAGATTGGATTTCCGTTGATCCGACGCAGTTACAGCGGCATCGCGCTGACGGAGGCGGAGAAAACCTGTTGCCGGATATCCGCCAGTTTTTGCAGGCAAATGCCACCCTGGAAAATAAGATTCAGGCGGTGCGGGAACAGCAGGAGGAGTCGATCCGTGTGGCGGCATATGCGAGCATCGCGATGTACTGGATGCCGGAGATTTTGTACCGGTTTAGACGCATCTGCCCGAATGTTGATGTGGATCTGCGCATGGTGGATCACGCACTGGAACCATTTGAATTATTACAGAGCGGAAAGACGGATGTCATTTTTGCGAGCAGACAGAAAGAACCGAAATGCGAGTGGATTCCGCTATATCATGAACTTTTGTATGCGATTCTGCCAAAGCAGTATCCCCTTAAATGGGCGCAAAGAATTTCCGCTGCGTGAATTTGAAGGAAAAGATTTCCTGATGCCTTACGGGCGGTTTGACATCGATGTACACGCCGCATTTGCAAAAGAGGGAGTCAGGGCAAAGGAGCAGTCCGTCTATGTGGATGACGAGACGGTGATCCGCATGGTGGGAAAAGGACTGGGCATTTCAATGATGTCTGAACTGATGATCCGCGGAAATACGGAAGATGTCTACTGCGTTCCGGTTTCCCGACCTGCATCCGGGAAATAGGAATGGGTATAAAGCCGGGGACGGAGGAGAATGGGAGCATTGCAAAGCTGAGAGAATGTGTGATGCAGTTTGTGAGCACGCTAAACAAAGGCGGGAACGTCTCTTTGAAATAACCGGAATCACAGACCAAACAGTCCCAGCCTTGCCATTTTCCCAGTATAGAGTATATAATTAAATACAGATAAATATATGAAAGGAATACACCGTGAGCATAAATAAAAACCTTTTTGACGCTCTCCCAATCGGCTTTTTCAACTGCCTGGCAAGCGGCAGCAGCAACCGCATTTATTCGGACTGTCTTCTGCTCATTTATCATGAGTATGACCGGGAGATCACCTACCGCATTGCCCGCAGCCGCATCCGGGATGCGCTTGCCATCTATCTTCTGGAAAATCATATTGATTATTTGGACGATGAGATGACAACCGACCGGAATTACAACCAGCTTGCTAATTCCGTGATCCGCAAATTCTGCTCGAAAGAGGTCGGATGGCTGAGGAGGACACGGACGATGCGACGTATGAGAAGCATATCATGATGACGGAGCAGGGCGTCTTTCTGGCAGAATTTCTCCAGAAGATGATGAAGCCGGAGTGGGAAGAATTTTCAAGTTATATTTTCAATATTTATAATATTTTGCAGAATCCCGACCAGTGGGAACCGGATATCTATGTCAATGCGCTGCGCTCGGTCTACCGCAACGCGAAACAGCTCTCCGGTGCGCTCAAGCGCCTGGCGACCTTTATCAAAAAATCATCGAGCGGATGGTGCGCGAGGAAAGCCTGGAAAGTCTGACCGAGAACGTCCTCGAATACTGTGAGGGCGATTTTATCCGCGAGTACGCGCGTCTGACGAAACAGCAGAATATTCATATGTACCGTTCCTTTATCCGGTCAAAGCTGGAAGCGATGCAGAACCGGCAGGAGCTGTTTGAGGGCCTGGTGGCGGGATGCGCGAAGGAAGAAGAACTGGAACACATTGAGGCGGAGAATAAGGTGCTGGATATGATCCAGACGATTCTGCAGTTTTTTTCTCAGTCGATTACGACCAGATCATGCGGGATATCAAGCATAAAATTAATATCTATTTACAGATTGCGATTGGACGCGCAAGATTTCTTCAAAACCGGGACAGCGATGTGCGCGGGCATGTCGAGCAGACGATCCGCGTGATTGGGGCGGAGATGAACACACTCGGTTGGAAGGAAGAACTGCCGGAGTCGATGAACGGGTTGTTTTTGCTGGAAAATAATGAGTTTATCGATACCGACTCGATCCGCTATCCGCGACGGGGAGCAGATGATCCGCGAGGCAACCTATGCGGAGCTGGAAGAAATGACACAGGAGGACATCGATCGTGCGAGGGAGGCACAGGAGAGGGAGGCAGAGAACCCGTATTCGAAGGATAAGATGAAGAATTATCTGGAGGCGCTTTTGGGGATCGGACGGAGATATCCAGCGAGGAGGTTCCGATGAAGAGCAAGCGGGATCTTTTAAGCGCGCTCTCGGCGGTTGCCTATGGTTCGGAAAATGGGTATGAGATACAGGCGGAGGATGGTTATCTGGAAACGCAGCAGATGCTTCTGCGGCGCTTTAAAATCGAACGCCGGAAGGAGAAATAAAACATGGGATTTGAAGAAATATGGAATGAATATACATCCTCTGAGAAGGACATGTTTCAGAAAAGTGTCAGGCGTCTTCTGAAGCAGACCTTTATCGTGCGCGACCGTGACGAGGACAGCAAAAAAAGCGTACTATTTTGTCTCCAAGCGTTCGGAACCATTTTCAGCGTACCTGGGATATATCGGATATGATATTGTAATTGACCGGGAAAATGGCGTGATTATGCTGCAGAACTGCCGGGATCTCGGCGAGAATGGAAAACTGCAGATCAACCATGTGACACTCAAAAAGATGGAGAGTGTGGTTTTATGCTGCCTCTGGACTCTCTATGCGGACCGAGTGCGTTCTGGAAATCTTTCGAAAAATATTGAGATTTCGGTGACCGATCTGCGCTATGAGATGGAAAAATACGGCATTCGGGATCAGATTGACAAGAGCAGTTTTGCATCGATTCTGACGCTGTTTACCAAATATCAGCTTCTGCAGGTGATTGGAAAGCTCGGCGAGGAGGACTGCCGGATCTGTCTTTATCCGTCGATGCAGTTTGTGCTGGAACCACAGGAGTTTGGCAAATTTGTGGAAAATGTCAACCGGCGGATGCAGGAAAAGTGGAGCCGTGAGGACGAATGGGAAACGGAGCTGACAAAAGAGGAGGAAGACGGCGATGAAGAATCAGACGATCATGAATAGGAAATCGGCGAAAAAACTTTTGATGGTCCAGTGGTCGCGTTTCCAGAATGTCTGTATCGAGCTGGAAGGTTCGACCCTGGTGACCGGTGTAAACGGAAGCGGAAAATCGACGGTGCTTGATGCGATGACCTATCTCCTGACGGGCAACACGCAGTTTAACAAGGCGGCGAAGGACCGAGACCGGACGGTGCTTGGCTATGTGCGCGGCGACACGCGCAGTAATGGCGAGGCGCGTTATTTGAGAAATGGTAGCGTTGTCAGCTATATTGCGATGGAATTTTCCGATCCGACGCTGGGACAGCCGCTCACGGTCGGAGTATGCATTGAGTCCCAAGTGAGTCTGGCAAGCCGGTCAGCAGCTGGTTTATTTGTCCAGGGGCGGCGATTGACGATATCGATTTTACACGGATTGAGGGAAATGCACTCCGCATCACGCCGAAAAATGAGCTGACAGTGAATGGAGAGGCGATGAAGCTTTCCTCTTTTTTATGGGACGGGACCGCGGCACGGAGGCGGTACTCCGGGCGCTGGGACTCCGCGTGGACGCAGCCAAATACCGGACAAAGCTTCTGAAAATGATGGCATTTAACCCGGAAAATAATATCGACCAGTTTATTCAGGACTGTGTCCTGGAACCGGGAAAAGTCCAGTCGCTGGAGGAACTGCGCGAGCAGAAGCGCCAGTTTGAGCGCCTGCGGGAACTCTCTCAGAGTCTCAGACAGGGCAAAAATCCAGCTCGAAGAGGTGCTTCGCCAGAGTGACGAATACGAGAAGAAAAAGCGGGTACTCCGCATCCGGGAGCTGATGCTTTCGTACCAGGCGCTCGGGAGAAGGAAGAGGAAGAAAGCAGACGAAAAACCGTTATCAGGCGTTAAAAGACCAGTACGGGCGCCTGACCGAGCGGGCGGGAGAGCTCGCAAGACAGCAGGAAGCCGCACAGGAACGCCTGCGAATTGCAGAAAATAACGATATGGTCAAGCGGAACGTGCAGAAAGCCGGGATTCCCTGAAACGCCAGATCGAGGAAGCGGATCGTGAGAAAAAGAACTGGGAGGACAAGCTGGCGCAGATTTTGAAATTGAAGAAGAAAATAAGCGCGCTTATCAAGCTTCTGAAGCAGATCTTCCATCCTTATCCTCGGAAAACACCTATCTGGAGACACTGGAACAGGCGGATGGGGAGACGGCGAAGAAGCGGGAGGCGTTTGACGCATTCCGCGAGAAGGTGCACCGTCAGGACGGCATCTATGAGGAAAATAAGATCCACCTGCAGGATCAGTGTAAAGAGCGCGAAAAAGAGATAGGGGCGCTGCAGGAGAAGATCCGCCGTCTGGAATCGAATATCCTTGTGTTCCCGGCGGAGGTGGAAAATGCCCGGAATAAGATTCAGAGAGGGTTAGAAAACAGGGTATCCAGACCGAGGTCCACATTTTTGCCGAATTGGTCCAGGAGGTGACCGCCCGGAGTGGAGAAAGGCGGTTGAGACATTTCTGGGAAGAAAGCGTTTCTATATCATCGTGGACGGCGCGCACTGCCGCAAGGCGATGCAGATTTTACAGAAAGAGCGGATCTATGATGGAAATGTCTGATCACGGATAAGCTTCCGGAAACAGAGGCGGTGGAAGGTTCCGCGGCGGAGATTCTGCGGATCCCGAACGTCTATGCGAGACGTTACGCCAATTATCTGTTAAACGGCATTCATCTCTGTGAAAATCTGGAAGAGCTGCATGAATACCCGAAGGGCGGACTCATGCGGGATGGCATGCTGGCGAAGAGCTATGCGGTTGCGATGATGGATATGAGACGGACCGAGCTGTGTCTCGGCGCAGACGCGATCCGCTGCCAGCTGGAACAGTCCAGAAAAGAACTGGAAGAATTACAGGTGGTTCAGCGGGCCGATAAAGAGGCACTTTCACAGGTTATCAAATACCGTGATGCGATCAAGCGAGATCGACTGGGACGGCGGACACTACGATTTCGGCGCGGCATATGGGCTGAAGGACTGCGGAAAGCGCAGGGACAGCCTGGTAAAGGACCGCGAGGAGATCGAGGCAAATCCAGACTTTACCGCAGTCCTGAAAGAACTGGAGACGGCGGACGGCTGGCACGCGAGGCAAATGAGAGTGTGAACCAGAACCAGAGTGAGCTCGGCGGCTGTAAGAATGATTTAAAGGGCTGCGAAGGAACACTGGGCCGTATCAGCACGGAGATCTATTTATGCCAGAAAGCATATGAGGAAAAATGCCTTGTCAACATGGAACTCAAAGAGGCGATGCTGGAGGAATATAACCGCGAAAGCGAGAAGCGCGGCACGATCCGCGTGACGACACAGCTTTCCATCGACAAGAGCAAAAATATGCTGGCAGAGCGGGAGCGCCAGCTGGAGGACGCACAGCTGGCGTATTGCCGCCTGGCGGAATCGACATCGGAAAGCGCGGCATCGGTTACATCCCGTGGTACCGGGAAGAATACCGGAACCTGGCGCACGTCAAGGTGGAGGAAGCCCAGCAGAAGCTGCAGGAGCAGGCAGGACGGCTGGAGAGCGCGTTTATGAACGATTTCGTGGCGGAGATTGACGAGAATGTCCGCGAGGCAAAAAAACGTGAGATGGACGCGATCAACCGCGAACTGCGCCATATGCCGTTTGGCAACGATACATACAAGTTTGTGATGAAAGAAAAGCCAGACCGCGCTCTCTTCTTCCGCATCTGCAGGCGTCTGGAAAAATATATGAGTTCCCCGCAGGTCTATATGAATTCGGCGCGCGACGACGAGGAGATGGAGAATGATATTCAGGAGTTTATGAGTATCATTCTGGCGGAAGAAGATGAGTGGGAATACACGGATTACAGGAGATATTTCTCTTACGATATGGAGATCAGCAGCCGTCAGGGACAGACCGAGATCACGGCAGAGTTATCAAAAAACAGGGTTCCGCCAGCAACGGCGAGAAGCAGACCCCGTATTTCATCATTCTGGCGGCGAGTCTTTTGCAGTGCTACCCGGCAAACACCTGCTGCGCCCGTCTGGCATTCATCGACGAGGCATTCTCGGCATTGTCGAGAGAGCGGATCGAGCAGATGGTCCGTTATTTCGAAGAAAATCACTTCCAGGTATTCTATGCAGCCCCGCCGGAGAAGATCAACAGTATCGGTCAGTTCATCGATTCAACCGTCAGCCTGATCGTGACAGGACGGTATACGAATGCGGTAGAAGGATTGGTGAAGCAGGCATAGGAAACGAGGAGAAAAAATGGCGGATCGGAAAGAGTGGAAAGAACAGCTTTTAAGTAAATTGCTGGATCAATACGAAAAAAGTGTCACCTACGCCGGTGAAAACAAGGTAAAACAAGTGTTTTCGGTCAAACCATCCGATATTTTCAAGGGCTACAACAAAGATTTTCTCCGCCGGAACAGCTTTTCCAGGAAAAAGAATTTGAACGACTGATCCGTCAGATGGAATCGGAGGGACTTATTCATGTAGTTCCTCCGAATACGGGTATTCTCCGTCAGATCTGTGCTGTCCCGGAACGCTGGGAAGATTACTATGCCTGCCTGAACCGGACAGAAAAGAATATTCTAAAAAACGGCTGGAAGAGGTTTATCATCGCTTCTGCCAATGCGATTTATTGGAGGCATATGGAAAAGAAAAGCTTCAGACACTGAAAAACAGCCGTGCGAGAAAGCTGGATGAAAAGAAGGTAGAAAAAGAGATAACCGAGGCAGAAGCTATCTGGAATCTGGTGCAATTTTTAAAAGAAAATCGGGAAAAGCAGAGAACTACGCTGGAGCGGGAAATGTCAGAGGCAGTTCTGCATGACAGTAAACAGTGGGAAAAGATATACCGGAAAAAGGTGTGTGGAATTTTGGAGCACACGGGGCGGTATGATGAACCGCTTGCGGAGCTGGAAGAAGAACGGGAGCGGCAGACGGCGCTTCTGGAGGAATTTTACATTTATTCCAATCCGGCGTATATCTATCTGAAAGGGGATGCGCGGATCTGCCTTTGAAGACGGACGTGAACTTCGGATTTATCACGATCTGCCGATGTCGATCCCGTTTGAGACATTCCAGAAGGCAAAAAGCATCCAGATCGGGGATGCGGCGCTGATGACGGTAGAAAATCTGACCTCCTTTCACCGGCTGGAGCGGGAACATATATTTTATCTGTTTCCGAGCGGCTACCATACCCGCACGAAACAGGCGCTATTGCAGCGGATCGCCAGAGAAAATCCGGGACTTTCCTGGCATCATTTTGGCGATCTCGATCCAGACGGTCTGGCGATCGCGGGGCATTTGATCCGAAAGACGGGACTGCCGTTTCAGCTATGCGCGATGGGTGTGCAGGAATTGCAGCGGTTTCAGACATATGCGAAGCCATTGGAAGCACCCGATCGGGCGAAGGCGGAAGCGATGATAAAACAGGGCAGCAGCTATGCGGGAATATTGCGGTATATGTTGGAGCACAACTGTAAATTGGAGCAGGAGATTATAAGCTGGCAGGAGACGAGATTGGAGAGCTTTCTGTAAAAAGAATCTTTTCGGTTCAATCCGGATTTTTATATATGATATGATAAAGACAAAGTGAAAGGAATGCAGCGTCTATGGAAAAACAGGAAAAAGCCTACAAAGGCGTCATCGAATATTTCAAGAACCGCATCATGGCGGGCGAGCTGCGTCCGGGGGAGAAGCTTCCTCCGGAGCGGGAGATTGCGCAGATGCTGGAAGTCAGCCGCAATTCCGTTCGGGAAGCGCTGCGGATCATGGATATGACGGGAGTGAGTTCCTCCCAGCAGGGATCGGGGAATTACATCACTTGTGAATTTCAGAAAAGCATTGCGGAGACGATGGGGATGATGTTTGCTATGTCCCAGATTAATTATCAGCAGATCAGCCAGATCCGCTATGCGCTGGAACAGCAGGCGTTTGCCCTGGCGATTGAACAGGCGTCGGACAGCCAGATGGAGGCACTGGAAGAACTGGTAAAACGTCTTGACCGGAGCATGGACGAGCAGGAAAAATGCCCGGATTGATAAACAGATCCATTTTACACTGGCACAGGCGTCGGGAAATGTGCTGCTGCTCAATATTTTAGAAGCGTGTTCCGGCGTGATCGATACCTTCATCCGGAATATGCGCGCGGAAATTCTGCGGACAAAAGAGGCGAAAGAAGCACTGAATCTCTGTCACCGGCAGATTGCGGAAGCACTGCGGAACAAAGATAATGCAGCGGGGAAGGATGCACTGGACCGGCATTTCCGGATGATAGATAAAATTTTGGAAAAAATGAAAAACACATTCTATGTGAAAAGATAAACAATCGTTGACAACCAGAACGCAGCCCACTATACTAACGAATAAAGAAAATTGGTTCTACCAAAATTCTTTTTCTTTTCAATAAATTGGTAGAACCAATATGCGGATTAAAAATTCTTTACATCCATCATTTAAAGATTTTTACAAAGCATCCATATGAAGGAGGAAACAGAATGAAGATTCTTGTCTGTATCAAACAGGTACCGGAAAGCAATAAAGTAGAAGTCGATCCGGTTACCGGCGTGCTGAAACGAGACGGCGCGGCTTCGAAGATGAACCCATACGATCTGTACGCGCTGGAGACGGCGTTCCGGATCCGGGCAGAAGTGAGCGGAAGTGTTCACGTCATTCCCACGGGACCGCCGCAGGCGCAGCAGGTGATCCGCGAGGCATTTGCGATGGGTGCGGACGGCGGAACGCTTTTATCGGATCGCAAATTTGGCGGTGCGGATGTACTGGCGACCAGCTATACACTTGCGCAGGGCATCAAGAGCTGCGGCGATTTTGACCTGATCCTCTGCGGCAAACAGACAACGGACGGCGACACCGCGCAGGTTGGTCCGGAGATCTCCGAGTGGCTGAATATCCCGAGCGTGGCAGATGTTGTCAAGATCAATCAGATTGATGAGGACGGCATCACCGTCAGCATGGATCTGCCGGAAGAGGTCGAGGTGGCGAAAGTGCAGTTTCCGTGTCTCTTAGCCGTTGACAAGGACATTTTTCAGTCAAGACTTCCTTCGTATGTCCGGAAAATGAACACGAAAGACCGTGAAATCCGGATTCTTTCCCTGGCGGATATGGACGATAAAGACGCGATGCACTATGGACTCAATGGTTCCCCGACGCAGGTTCAGCGCATTTTCCCACCGGCTGTCAATGACAAAAAAGGAAATGTGGGACGGAAGCGGCGAAGAGCTGGCGGACCGGCTGTATCAGAAGATCGTGGATATGAAATTCGTGTAGGAGGTGGAATCATGGCTGAGTTAATCATACATCAGGACAAAATCCCGGATAATCAGGAACTTATCAAGCTCTGTCCGTTCGGGGCGATGGAAGAAAAAGACGGAAAGGTGACGATCAGCGCCGCCTGTAAAATGTGCCGTCTCTGCGTGAGAAAAGGTCCGAAGGGCGCGGTTGAATATGTAGAAGACGCGGTAAAACCGAGCATCGATAAGAATGCATGGAAGGGCATTGCCGTTTACGTAGATCACGTGGATGGAAAAGGTGCATCCGGTTACATTGGAGCTTCTTGGAAAAGCAAGAGAACTTTCCAAGGTAACGGGACATCCGGTTTACGCCCTGTTTATGGGAAATGAAATCGAAGCGGCTGCACACGAACTGCTTCATTATAATGTAGATAAAGTATTCGTCTATGATGCACCGGAACTGGCACGTTTCAGATCGAGCCGTACACGGCTGTTTTTGAAAACTTCATCCAGACAGTAAAACCATCGTCTATTCTCGTCGGTGCGACCACGGTCGGCAGACAGCTGGCGCCGCGTGTGGCTGCCCGTATGAAGACAGGCCTGACCGCGGATTGTACGATCCTGGAAATGGATGAAAATACTGATTTATCCCAGATCCGACCGGCTTTTTGGCGGCAATATCATGGCGCACATCAAGACCCCGAACCACCGTCCGCAGATGGCAACCGTGCGCTATAAGATCATGAACGCACCGGAGCGTGCCGAGAAAGAGAGCGGTGAGATTGTGGTCTGTACAATTGAGAAGGAAAAACTGCTTTCCCACGTGAGGGTTCTGGATATCGTAGAAAAGCCGAAGGAAACCTTTATCGAAAATGCTGACGTCCTGGTGGTAGCCGGACGTGGCGTGAAGAAGCCGGAAGATTTGAAAATGCTGGAAAAACTGGCAGATCTGCTGGGAGGTCAGCTTGCCTGCACCCGTCCGATGGTGGAAGCCGGATGGCTGGATGCCAAGTGCCAGATCGGTCTGAGTGGCCGTACGGTCCGCCCAAAACTCATCATCACCTGCGGCGTGTCCGGTGCGGTCCAGTTTACTGCCGGCATGAATCACGCGGAGACGATCGTCGCGATCAATAAAGATCCGAAAGCGCCGATTTTCAAGACGGCACATTACTGCCTGACTGGTGATCTCTATGAGATTCTCCCGAGACTGATTGAGAAGATTGAGATGGGAAGATAAAGATTCACAGGAAGGAGAGCAGGATATCATGGGAAATTACAAGAAAATAGATAAAGATGATATTTTATATATAAAAAACACAATTCAGGATGACGAGCGTGTCCTCGTAGGTGAAAATATCAACGAAGAGTACAGCCACGATGAGCTGAGCGGCACCAGCAGTTATCCGGATGTGGTGGTAAAGGCAAAATCAGCCGAAGAGATCGCGGCGATCATGAAATATGCATACGAAAACACGATTCCGGTGACACCGAGGGGCGCCGGAACGGGTCTGGTTGGTTCTTCGGTTCCGATGGAACATGGCATCATGATCGATACCACCCTGATGAATCAGATTCTCGAATTGGACGAAGAAAACCTGACGGTCACGGTGGAACCGGGCGTCCTTTTGATGGAATTGTCCGCCTATGTAGAAGATCACGATTTCTTCTACCCGCCGGATCCGGGTGAGAAATCAGCGACCATCGGCGGCAACATCAGCACGAATGCGGGCGGTATGCGTGCGGTCAAATACGGTGTGACGAGAGACTATGTCATGGGGCTGGAAGTGGTTCTGCCGGATGGCACGATCACTCAGTTTGGAGGCAAAGTCGTAAAGAATAGTTCAGGCTATGACTTGAAAGATCTGATTATTGGTTCCGAGGGAACTCTTGGCTTTATTACCAAGGCGATCTTAAAGCTTCTGCCGCTTCCGAAGCGTGTCATCAGCCTTCTGATCCCGTTCCCGACCCTGAAACAGGCGATCGACACCGTCCCGGTTATCATCAAATCTAAGACGATCCCGACCGCGATCGAGTTCATGCAGCGGGAAGTGATTGAAGACGCCGAGGAGTATTTAGGAAAAGCGTTCCCGGATAAACAGTCGGATGCGTATCTGCTTTTGAAATTTGATGGTAATTCCACCAAGGAGATCGAAGAAACGTATGACAAGGTGGCCAAACTCTGCCTGGAACAGGGCGCACTGGACGTGCTGATTTCCGATACCCAGGAGCGTGAGGAATCCATCTGGAAAGCCAGAGGCGCTTTCCTGGAGGCAATCAAGGGATCCACGACTTACATGGATGAGGTCGATATGGTTGTTCCGAGAAGCCGCGTCAATGAGATGGTGACGTATCTGCACGATCTCCACAATGAGATTGATATCCGCATCAAGAGCTTCGGTCATGCGGGCGACGGAAATCTGCATGCGTACATCCTGAAAGACGATTTGAGTGATGAAGAGTGGGAAAAACGGATGTCTGCTGCAATGGAGAAGATCTCATCAGAAAGCCCATGAACTCGAAGGTCAGGTGTCCGGCGAGCACGGCATCGGATATGCGAAAAAGCCGTATTTAAGAGAATCCCTGCCGGAGAAGAACCTGGATCTGATGAACGGAATCAAGAAAGTGTTTGATCCGAAGAATATTCTGAATCCGCATAAGGTGGCGCAGAGATAGAAGAAAATAACTGCATTGATATTTTTTAGCCACAAGTGTTGCAAAAACGTTTGAGCACCACGCGGTAAGGCTGATTCTAGGAACTGCAGAAGATTTTTTTTGCAGAAAAACAGAATAGAACAGCAGGTTTTTGAGAAAGCCACGATCTGAATCAAAGAGTTCAAATCGTGGCTTTTTATAGTTGTTGAACTATTTTATAGTTTATATCTATCGACCTATCTTTTTTCTTCTTCAACGCCTGCATCACCCGAACCAGCGGAATCGTCTTCCTGTAAATCCGTTTCCCACTCTTATTTTCCAAAAATTCCCGAAACGCGCCAATTGCTTTCAAATTCTGGCTCTCATCCGAATTTGAACGGGACCCTGCGCTTGCGTCAATCCCCTTTTCGGCACCATATACCCGCCGTAGGAATCGCGGAACAGATAGAAATAATCGCGGTCCTCACCCAGCTTTTCAAATTCATTGTAAGCCAGTGTGCTTTCGCGGGTGTTTTTCGGAAGAGAATAGACTTCCAGATGATTTTCACGGAATTCATAGCGGGACGCCGGGAACGGCATGCCGCTTTTTTTGATCTGTTCGGCGAGCTTGTGGGCGGTGTGGTTGGAGGAGCTGTAGGTGCTGGTCGTCAGATAGCAGCCGTAGGCGGCTAAGAGGATGCCCCACCACTCGCTTAGATTGATGATGCCTCCGGCGATGAGCAGGATGCTTAAAATTGTCCGCGTGATCCGGTTGGAAGCGCAGAAGAGATCGTACTGCATCCGGGACAGGGATTCGAAGGTTTTTTCGTTGTGGTGCATTTCTATCTTATAGTAAATCATGGTAAGCCCTTTCATATAAAAAATCAATCATCACCTATATAAAAACAGTATATAGAAGCATAGAAAATATCTTAAGAAGTAGTATACTGTTTCTTCCCTGTTTCCGCAACTGGATCTGTTAAATCTGTAATGTTGATAAAAAATAAACAAGATTGTTACAAAAATATCACATAAAAATCGACTAAAATCGAGAAAAAATTATATAATTTCGACAAAATAGCTTGCCTAATCGTAAAATAAGTGTTAGAATTAGGTAAAAGATGAATAAAGAACCAAAAGCAGAGACGAAGAGATGCGCCATGGTTAGAAACAGCTGGAAAAGACTGTTTTTTAAAAATGGTGCTATTTTTTTGCCTAAATGCTGAAATGGTAATTTATTTAGAAAGTAGTAGAAACTGTTGATGAACCGGTCAGAAAGATGACTGGGGGAGGTTAAGAAAAAAGGAGAGAAAACGTATGAGAAAAGTATTATCAGTAGTACTGGCAGCGACGATGGCGATGAGCCTGGCGGCCTGCGGCGGCAGCGGCGCAAAGACTGACACAAAGACTGACACAAAGGCAGCAGACGCAGGAACGGCAGCAGGTGACGAGGCATCTGCAGATGATTACTACATCACCATCAAGTTTTCCAACGTATTTCAGCCGGCAGAGTGGAACTACAAAGCCAGCGAATATCTGGCAGACCTGGTAAAAGAGAAGACCGATGGTCATATCACTCTGGAGTATTACGGACAGAACCAGCTTGACTGCTACGCGGAGTCTGTAGCACAGGCACACAACGGCGCTGTCTGGATGGGTCTGGAGGAGCCGTCCTACTTTGCTGATTACATCGGCGATTACAACGTATTAGTTGGACCAATGCTTTACAAGAACAATGCAGAGTACAATGCAGTGATGGATTCTGATATTGTAAAAGATCTGAATGAAAAACTGGCAAGCGAGCACAACATCCACGTTCTGGATACCCATTTTTCGTTCGGATTCAGGAGCGTATGTACGAACAAGGTAGTTGAGAAACCGGCTGACTTAAATGGTCTGATCATGCGTTCGACCGAGTCTCCGTTGTTTGTTAAGACGATTACCTGTCTGGGTGCTACCCCGTCTGCAATGAGCTTTACGGAGTGCTTATCTGCTATGTCCAGTGGTGTTGTTGATGGTTTCGAAGGTTCCATCTCCACCCTGAAGGATACAGGTGCTTATGAGTACACCAAGAAAGTTGCAAACACGAACCACTTCATCGCAACCCGTTGGTTATTCATGGCTGAGGACGTATATCAGTCCATCCCGGAAAAATGGAGAAGCATCCTGGATGAGTGCTGTGTAGAAGCTGGTAAGTGGGAGCAGGAAAATGCTGAGAACGACGAAGCTTCCATGATCGAGTTCCTGAAAGACAAAGGCGTTGAGTGGAACGATGTAGATATTGACGCATTCACAGAGGCTTGTGCACCGGTTTATGACTGGATCGTAGACGAGTACGGCGCAGATCCGGAACTTCATCAGAAACTGGTTGATTTCCTGAATGACTACCGTGCAAAGAACGAATAATGTAGATTGTTCCGAACAAATACAGTATTTTAAAACAATTATGAAATGGTAAAAAACGTAACGGTTATCAGAACCGCTGCGGAGAAGAAAGTATATCTGCCCGGGCTGTCAGAACAAAGAAGATTGTCTGAGGTCGGGCAGACTTCCGACAAACGTATAGTGCCGGAAACATGAAACTGCTGGAAAGATGGCTGTATGACAGAACAGTCGTCGGTTATGCAAAACTGACTGCCATTATGAATGCATGAGGATAGACTATGGAAAAGAAAAAAATCACACTGGGGTCGGTGCTGGTAAACCTGGATGCAATTATTACCTGCGTGACACTGACACTCTGTACAATCGTTGTAAACGCAAACGTCCTTATGCGCTATTTCCTGAAAAGACCGTTGTATTGGTCGGAAGAGGTCGCTACGGGGCTCTTCGTCTGGACCGTCTTTATTGGAAGCGCATATGCGTACCGTAAGCACGCACATCTGGGCGTAGACATCCTGATCAACATTCTTCCGGAGAAGATAAGAAAAGTTGTTAAGGTTATTATGGATCTTCTGGAGCTTGCTACTCTGATTATGCTGACCAGAACAAGCGTCCAGTATGTGATGAACACGATGGATAAGCTGACGAATACGCTGCGTGTTCCGAGCTGGTATATTTCCGGCGCGGTTCCGATCGGATTTGGGCTTTCACTGATTTTCTGTATTTACTTTTTGGCTAAGGATATTATCAAGGTATTTAAAGGAAGGGGGAAATGACTGATGGGACTCGAATTAATTGAACTCGTTCCGATTTTTTATGGTATTTATTCTCTATTTCCTGGGAATGCCGATTGTATATGCGCTGTTTGGTTCAACCTTCTTTTATTTTACATTTATTGATACAACCAGTAAAAACTGGCTGATCTTACAGAAGGTTATGACCTCTACACAGTCGTTCTCGATGTTAGCGATTCCATTTTTCGTTATGGCTGGTTCCGTCATGAACTACGGCGGCATCAGTGACAAGATGATGGATTTCGCGGAAGTGCTGACCGGTCATATGAAAGGCGGTCTGGCACAGGTAAACGTAGTACTTAGTATGCTGATGGGCGGATGTTCTGGTTCGGCCAACGCAGATTGTGCGATGCAGTGCAAGATGCTGGTTCCGGAGATGGAGAAGAGAGGTTACCCAAGGCGTTCTCCGCAGCGATCACGGCGGCTTCCTCGGCTGCTACACCGGTTATTCCGCCGGGAGTAAACCTGATCGTTTTTACCCTGATTGCACAGATTTCCCTGGGTCGTACGTTTGCGGCTGGTTATATTCCGGGTATCCTGATGGCAATCTCGATGATGATCGTTGTTTCGATTATTGCGCATAAGAGAAACTACCCGACCACCCGTGAAAAATTCCCGGCTCTGAAAGAGATCGTGAAACAGGGTATTACCTCTTTCTGGGGTTGTTTTCCCATTTGGTATCATTCTGGGAATGCGTTTTGGTATGTTTACTCCGTCTGAGGGCGGTGCGGTAGCCGTTCTTTACTGTATTATTATCGGACGTTTCGTTTACAAGAAACTGTCCCTGAGAGAGCATCTGGTTCCGATCCTGCTCGACAGTATCGCCGGTACTTCCAGCGTTGTCCTGATCATGGTTGCAGCGAATGTATTCGGTTACTACATGACCTGGATCAACCTGCCGAGAGTCGTGGCAACTGCTATGTTAAGCCTGACAACCAACAAGTGGCTGTTCCTTATGGCATGCAACGTAATCCTTCTGATTATGGGTATGTTCCTGGAAGGCGGTGCGGCTCTGATGATCATCACGCCTCTGCTGCTTCCGGTTGCAAGACAGCTTGGAATCAACGATTACCACTTTGGACTGGTAGCGATCGTAAACATCATGATCGGCGGTATCACACCTCCGTTCGGTTCGATGATGTTCACGACCTGCGGTATCACGGGATGCCCGATCAGTGAGTTCCTGAAGGAAGTATGGCCATTTATCGTGTCACTGATGATTGTCCTTCTGCTTCTGACTTTCTGTCCGTTCTTAATTACATGCGTACCGGATCTTCTGTACGGCGCAGCATAGAAACAGATTGACAAAACGTTAATAAATTGGATATAATAAAGCCTGTGAGATTAAGAGCAGAAAGGCAAACGTAGAAATACGGGTGCTTTCTGCTCTTTTTTGTTTCATAAAAGATACCGATATCGGTCATGGAAGAGTCTTGTGGAGCAAAAAAAGGCTGTGTTTTAGAAGTTTTACGGGCTGGCAGGGGGAGAAAAATGGCAGTTTGAAATGGATTGTGGAGACGGCGGCGACCTGGACAGCGGTCGGCATCTGGATTCGTCTGCTGTTTTCACTGGCGGTGGGAATGTTCATTGGAATTGACCGTGGTCTGAAACGGCGCGGTGCGGGTATCAAGACGCATGTGCTGGTCTGCCTGGGTTCAGCGATTGTCATGCTGACGAGTGAATATATGTTCGGACATTTCCGTCCGCGAAAGCGGACATGGCGCGGATGGGCGCACAGGTTATCAGCGGCATCGGATTTTTTAGGAGTCGGCACGATCATGGTAACTGGGCGCAATCAGGTGCGTGGACTGACCACGGCGGCATGCCTATGGGTGTGTGCCTGTGAAGGGCTGGCAGCCGGTATCGGATTTGTGGACGGCGCGTTTTATGGTCTGATTCTGATTGCAGTTACCTTGAAGCTCCTGACACGCGTGGATACAATGATTCACGAGCATGCGAAGGTGTTTGATTTCTATCTGGAATTTACCAGCAGCCGGTGTGTTGGGGCGTTCATGGATACCATGCGTTCCAAGGATGTGAAAATCGTGTCTTTTGATATTGCCAAGAATAAGTTAAAGGGCGAGGGTCCGTCCGCGACGATGTCGGTCGAGGTGCAGGACAAGTCGCTCCGGAAAACGCTTCTGGGCGACATTCAGGCGATGGAGGAGATCCGGTTTGCAGAGGAGCTGTAGCAGCTAAAGGGTTCAGATGGGCTTACGCACGAAATGCAGCAGAAATAGGATGAATTGTCTAAACAAACAGGATAGTTGAAACGAGAACAAGAAAACATTTAGTATAAATAATGGAGGAGCACAGTATGAACGGAAATACATACGACGTAGTGATTATCGGAGGCGGCGTCATCGGCAGCAGCATCGCCAGAGCACTTTCGAAATATGAGTGCCGCACCGTGCTTCTGGAAAAAGAAGAGGATGTCTGCTCCGGCACATCGAAGGCAAACAGTGCTATCGTCCATGCGGGCTATGACGCAAAGACAGGTTCTTTAAAAGCAAAGCTCAATGTAAAAAGGCAACGCCATGATGGGAGATTTATCCAAAGAACTCGATTTTGATTTCAAGCGGAACTCCTCCCTGGTACTCTGCTTCGCAGAGGAGGACCGCCCGGCGCTGCAGGCACTCTATGAGAGAGGCGTGGCAAACGGTGTGCCGGATATTTCCATTCTGACCGGCGATGAGGTCCGCAAGATGGAGCCGAACGTCAGCGGGGGAGGTTGTGGCAGCGCTCTATGCACCGACCGGCGGCATCGTATGTCCATTTGGTCTGACGATCGCGCTGGCAGAGAATGCCTGTGATAACGGCGTTGAATTCGTATTCAACACAAAAGCAGAAAAAGTTGAAAAACGACAGAAGGATACCGTGTGATAACCAACAACGGTGTCTTCGAGACAAAATATGTCGTGAACGCAGCCGGCGTGTATTCTGACGAGATTCACAACATGGTTTCGGAAAAGAAGCTTCACATTGTGCCGCGCCGCGGCGAGTACTGCCTGCTCGATAAAGAGGCTGGCAACCACGTATCAGCGACCGTCTTCCAGCTTCCGGGCACGTATGGCAAGGGAATCCTCGTCAGCCCGACGATTCACGGAAATCTCTTAGTCGGACCGACCGCGGTGGATCAGGAAGATAAAGACGGAACCTACGACCGCCGAGGGACTGGCAGAGGCATGTGAGAAGGCAACCAAAGAGTGTCAACAACATTCCGTTCCGTCAGGTCATCACTTCCTTCTCCGGCCTGCGTGCTCATGAGGACGGCGATGATTTCATCATCGGTGAGGCGGAGGACGCACCGGGCTTCTTTGATGCAGCCGGAATCGAGTCTCCGGGACTTTCCTGCGCACCGGCGATCGGTGAATATCTGGCTGGGATGATCGAGGAAAAAGCTGGATTTGGCAAGAATCCGAATTTCAATCCGGTCCGCAAGGGCATCGTGAAAGCAGCACGTTTAAATACGGAAGAACGCGCAGAACTGATCCGCAAGAACCCGGCATACGGCGCAATCGTCTGCCGTTGCGAGACAATCAGCGAGGGGAGATCGTGGATGCGATCACCCGTACACTCGGCACACGCTCGATGGATGGCATCAAACGGCGCGTCCGTCAGGGTATGGGACGGTGTCAGGCAGGCTTCTGCACTCCGAGGGCGATGGAAATTCTCTCCCGTGAGACGGGAATCCCGATCACAGAGATCTGCAAAAACCGCAAAGGTTCGAAATGATAAAAGGTGAGGAGGCATAACCATGATTCAGCATGACATTGTAATTATCGGCGGCGGTCCGGCTGGACTGGCAGCGGCAGCAGCGGCAAAGAAAAGCGGCGCAGAGGATATTCTGATTCTGGAGCGCGACAGCGTGCTGGGCGGTATCTTAAATCAGTGTATCCACAATGGATTTGGGTTACATACGTTTAAGGAAGAACTGACAGGACCGGAGTATGCGGCACGTTATGAGGAAGAAGTGAAAAAGCTGGAAATTCCGTACCGCTTAAACAGCATGGTACTGGATATCAATAAAGACAAAGAGATCACAGTCGTAAGCCGCAGCGAGGGACTGGAGCTCATCAAGGCAAAAGCGATTATCCTGGCGATGGGATGCCGCGAACGTCCGAGAGGCGCCCTGAACATTCCGGGGTATCGTCCGGCAGGTATCTACACTGCTGGTACGGCACAGCGTCTCATGAACATCGAGGGTCATATGGTCGGTAAAGAGGTTGTCATTCTCGGTTCCGGCGATATCGGACTGATCATGGCGAGACGTATGACGCTTGAGGGCGCGAAGGTTAAAGTCGTTGCGGAGCTGATGCCGTATTCGGGCGGATTAAAGAGAAATATCGTACAGTGCTTAAATGACTTTGATATTCCGTTGAAGTTAAGCCATACGGTTGTGAATATCGAGGGAAAAGAGCGTGTGAAAGGCATCACGCTGGCACAGGTCGGACCGGACCGCAAACCGATTCCGGTACCGAAGAGCACTATGACTGTGATACGCTTCTGTTATCCTGTGGCCTGATTCCGGAGAATGAGTTGACGAGAAATATGGGCGTGGCGATGAACCCGGTTACCTCCGGCCCAATGGTCAATGACCGTCTGGAAACAGGCATCGAGGGTGTATTTGCCTGCGGCAACGTGCTTCATGTACATGATCTGGTTGACTATGTATCCGAGGAGGCAGCGCTGGCAGGACAGAACGCAGCGAAATATGTGAAATCCGGCGAGACGAAGAAAGGTCACAGCGTGACACTCAAGGCAGAAAATGGCGTCCGCTACACGGTACCGCAGTCGATCGATACCGAGGCGATGGCAGACAAGCTGACCGTTCGTTTCCGTGTGGCAGATGTTTATAAAAACCGCAGCATTTCCGTTTATTTTGACGGAGAGCGTGTGAGCAGCCGCAAAAAACGCGTGCTGGCACCGGGTGAGATGGAGCAGGTGATCCTGACGAAGGAAAGTCTGGAGAAATATCCGGATCTGAAAGAAATAACCATTTGCACGGAGGTGGATGAGTGATGGAAGTAAGAGAACTGACCTGTATCGGATGTCCGCTGGGCTGTCAGCTCACTGTGACGATGGGAAATGACGAGATCAAGGTAGAAGGAAATACATGCCCGCGCGGCGAGGCGTATGCAAAGAAAGAGGTAACCAATCCGACGAGAATCGTTACCTCAACGGTACGCGTCGAGGGCGGCACGATCGAGAGAGCAGCGGTCAAGACGGCTTCGGATATCCCGAAGGGCAAAATCTTTGATTGCATGAAGGAGATCCGCGCCGTGAAGGTGGCAGCTCCGGTGCATATCGGGGATGTGATTATCGCAGACTGCGCTGGAACTGGGGTTGCGGTTGTGGCGAGCAAGAATGTAGGGCGGGCGTAAAAAACGTAAAAGTGACGCCGCCAGCCTGTCGCAGAATATAAAGATGATAGATGGGAGGTTGTACAGACTCATAGAAGAGATTTGTACGGCTTCCCATTTTTGAAATTAAGATTTATGAAAAACGTGCTTGCATATTTGTGCAGGATTGGATAAAGTTGTTTTGGAAAAAATTTAGTGTTTACATATTTACAGAGATAAAAATTACAAGGAGAGAGGCATGGAAAAACGTGAAATTTTAAAGGAGACAGAACTGTTTGTCCTCGATATGGACGGGACGTTTTATCTGGATACGGATGTGCTCGACGGGGCGTTGGATTTCCTGGAGGAAGTGAAGAAAAGCAGGGAAGAGATATGTATTTTTTACGAATAATTCGTCGAAATCTCCGAAAACATATATTGACAAACTGGCAAAAATGGGGTGTTATATTAAAAGGAATCAGATCATTACATCCGGGGATGTGATGATTCAGTATCTGAAAGAGTATTATCCTGAAAAGAAAGTCTATCTGGTGGGAACGCCGGATCTGGAGGAGAATTTCCGTGAAAATGGCATTCTTCTGACAAGGGAGATGCCGGATGTGGTCGTGATTGGCTTTGATATGACATTGACCTATGAGAAGCTGGAGCGCGCCTGCACGTATATCCGCAACGGCGCTGTGTTCCTGGCAACGCATCTGGATATCAACTGCCCGACGAAGGATGGTTTTATCCCGGACTGCGGCGCAATGTGCGCGGCAATCTCCTTATCGACCGGAAAGGAGCCGAAGTATGTCGGAAAACCATTCAAGGAGACCGTGGATATGGTTCTGGAGATGACCGGGGCAAAGCGCGAGGCAATGTCGTTTGTCGGTGACCGGATCTCACACGGATGTGAAAACCGGTGTGGTAAATGGGGCACACGGAATCCTGGTGCTGACCGGCGAGACGAAGCTGGAGGATGTACCGAAGGCGGATGTCGTGCCGGATGCGATTTTCACAGGGGCTGAAAGAGATGGGAGAAATACTCAAGACTATGAGAGAAGAGGAAGCATAGAATGACAATGCTTGAATTACTGGAGGAATCTCCGATAATCGCAGCGGTTAAGAGCTGGGAAGGGCTGGAAAAAAGTCTTAAATCTGAATGTAAGGTAGTATTTGTGCTGTTTGGCACGATCTGTGATATTGATCAGATTGTAGCGCGCATCAAGGACGCCGGGAAGGTGGCGATCGTCCACGTGGATATGATCCAGGGACTGAGCACCAAGAGGGTGGCGGTCGATTTTATCGCCCACAATACGCGGGCGGACGGTATTATCAGCACAAAAAATACACTGGTGGAACACGCGAAGGAGATGGGACTTTATGCGATCCAGAGAACCTTTGTTGTGGATTCGATCGCACTCGATACGTTGAAAAAACAGATCGAAATGTTCCGACCGGATGCAGTCGAGATCATGCCGGGGGTGATGCCGAAGATTCTTAAGATCATGCGCGAGTACACCGATATTCCGCTGATCGCCGGGGGACTGCTGTCTGACAAAAAGATGTGATGGCGGCCTTTGAGGCGGGGGCGGATGCCATTTCAGCGACGAATGAAGCGGTGTGGTACGTGTGATTTTAAAACTTAAACGATTTAGACGCTGTGAGTGACAGATATATTTGAAACAACGGAATTGATAAAAAATATCAATCATTTCGCGATTTCGCTTGATTTTTACCATGAATGCATTAGAATGATGAAGTAATCTCTTTTGGTAAAAATAGATAAAAGAGAAGAAAAGGCGAACTTTCGCATTGTACAAAATATAAGAACCGTGAAAAGGTAAAGCGGTTGCAAACTATACATATGTACAGTGGGGACACTGAAATCCCCGGTTCGGTGAGAAATGTCAGACAAAAAAGACTGCTGGCATCGGATTTCACACAGACGGGAGGCGCCAGATAACAGGAAAGGGGTATTAAGATGGCTAAGATCGATTTAAGCAAGTACGGAATCACAGGAACAACGGAGATTGTTTACAACCCTTCTTATGAGATGCTGTTTGAAGAAGAAACCAAACCGGAGCTGGAGGGCTATGAAAAAAGGCCAGGTCAGCGAGCTTGGTGCAGTAAACGTTATGACAGGTATTTATACCGGACGTTCCCCGAAAGACAAATTCATCGTTATGGATGAGAACTCTAAGGACACAGTATGGTGGACTTCAGACGAGTACAAGAACGACAACCATGTAGCATCCAAAGAGACCTGGAACGCAGTAAAGGATATCGCTTTAAATGAGCTCTCAACAAGAGACTGTTTGTAGTAGATGCTTTCTGTGGCGCAAATAAAGACACCCGTATGGCGATCCGTTTTATTGTGGAGGTTGCTTGGCAGGCCCATTTCGTAAAGAATATGTTCATCGTTCCGACCGACGAAGAACTGGCTAATTTCGAACCGGACTTCGTAGTATACAACGCTTCCAAGGCTAAAGTTGAGAACTACAAAGAGCTTGGATTAAACTCTGAGACAGCTGTTGTCTTCAATATCACAAGCCGCGAGCAGGTTATCATCAACACCTGGTACGGTGGAGAGATGAAGAAAGGTATGTTCTCCATGATGAACTACTACCTTCCGTTAAAGGGCATCGCTGCTATGCACTGCTCCGCTAACACTGACTTAAATGGCGAGAACACCGCTATCTTCTTCGGACTTTCCGGAACCGGCAAGACTACCCTTTCTACCGACCCGAAACGTCTTCTCATCGGTGATGACGAGCACGGCTGGGATGACAACGGTGTATTCAACTTCGAGGGCGGCTGCTATGCGAAGGTTATCAACCTGGATAAAGAGTCTGAGCCGGATATCTACAACGCTATCAGACGTGATGCACTGCTTGAGAACGTTACCCTGGATGAGAACGGCAAGATCGATTTCGCTGATAAGAGCGTAACCGAGAACACCCGTGTATCCTACCCGATCGATCATATTCAGAATATTGTACGTCCGGTATCCTCTGCACCGGCAGCTAAGAACGTTATCTTCCTGTCTGCAGACGCATTCGGAGTACTTCCGCCGGTATCTATCCTGACACCGGAGCAGACACAGTACTACTTCTTATCCGGATTTACAGCAAAACTGGCTGGTACCGAGCGCGGCATTACCGAGCCGACCCGACCTTCTCCGCTTGCTTCGGACAGGCTTTCCTGGAGCTGCATCCGACCAAGTACGCAGAAGAGCTGGTTAAGAGAATGGAGAAGAGCGGAGCAAAAGCTTACCTCGTAAATACAGGCTGGAACGGAACCGGCAAACGTATCTCCATCAAAGATACCCGTGGTATCATCGATGCTATCTTAAATGGTGACATCCAGAAGGCTCCGACCAAGAAGATCCCGTACTTCAACTTCGAAGTACCGACCGAGCTTCCGGGCGTAGATCCGGCTATCCTGGATACCCGCGATACCTATGCAAACGAGGCTGAGTGGGAAGAGAAAGCAAAAGATCTGGCAAGCCGTTTCATCAAGAACTTCGCTAAATACGAAGGAAACGAAGCTGGCAAGGCTCTGGTAAAGGCTGGTCCGCAGTTATAATGCCAGAAATAAATGGTAAATAAATCCAAGAGGTAAACCTGGTGAGATAGAAAACCTCCAGTTTGTTTGGATGAGAAATGTGATTCTCATTCGAATGGACTGGAGGTTTTTGTTTCATAGGAAATTATGTCCTATGAAAAAAAACGCTCCGCGAGGATGCGCACTCGCGCGAAGCAGAAACATGTCGCAAGCGACCGCGCTCGGCGCGAGAATGTGCCAGGGCACATTCTTTTTCACTGCTGTAAAACACATGTTTGATTTGAGTATTTCGTGAAGCTGATGGTTATGCTATAATACAAGCACGTAGTGAGTTTTTAACTGGATTTTCATGTGTACGCTCGGAATCTTTCTGTGCTTGATTTTGTGAGATGATTTTTTACCAGTGGTGCTCAAATTTTAATTCACATTCATAGAGAAGGGAGGAGCCTGCCATGCAGAAAACAGTTTCCAGGCGCGCGTACATTGCCATTGATTTAAAATCGTTCTACGCATCGGTCGAGTGCATCGAGCGAGGTCTGGATCCGTTGACGACGAATCTGGTCGTGGCGAATCCATCGCGGACGGAGAAAACGATCTGTCTGGCGGTATCGCCGCCGCTGAAATCTTATGGTGTGCCGGGGCGTCCCAGGTTATTTGAGGTGATTCAGCGGATTAGGGAAGTCAATGAGGAACGCCGCAGACGGGCGCCGGGACGCCAGTTCCGGGATAAATCGTGGAGAAATGATGAATTAAAGGCGGATCCGTCGCTGGCGGTCAGCTATCTGGTTGCGCCGCCGAGAATGGCGCACTATATGAAATGGAGCACGCAGATCTACCAGATTTATCTCCGGTATGTGGCGCCGGAGGACATCCATGTGTATTCGATCGACGAGGTATTCATGGATGTTACGGAATATCTGGGAATTTACAAGGTTTCGCCGCGCGAGCTGGCAAAGCGCATCATCCGCACGGTGTTAGAGGAAACGGGCATCACGGCGACGGCGGGGATCGGGACGAATCTGTATCTGTGCAAGGTGGCGATGGATATTGTGGCGAAGCACGTGGAAGCGAACAAGGACGGCGTGCGGATTGCCGAGCTGGATGAGCAAAGCTATCGGGAACTTTTGGACGCATGAGCCGCTGACCGATTTCTGGCGGGTTGGACCAGGATACCAGAAGAAACTCTGGCAGGCGGGACTTCGGACGATGGGCGATATTGCGCGTTGTTCACTGGGAAAACCGGGCGAGTTTTTACAGTGAGGAACTGCTGTACCAGATGTTCGGCGTCAATGCTGAGCTTCTGATTGACCATGCGTGGGGCTACGAGCCGTGCACGATCGCACAGATACGGGCATACAAGCCGCAGAGCAGCAGCCTGGGCTGCGGGCAGGTGCTTCCCCTGTCCGTACACGGCGGATAAGGCGCGGATCGTGGTACAGGAGATGATTGACGGGATCTCGCTGGAGCTGGTGGAAAAACGGCTGGTGACCGATCAGCTCGTTCTAACGGTCGGATATGACATCGAAAACCTGACCCGCCCGGAGATACGGAAAGTATACAAGGGACCGGTGACAACCGATCGCTACGGGCGGCGTGTGCCGAAGCATGCACATGGAACGTGGAATCTGCCGCGTGCGACTTCGTCCTCGAGCGAGCTTCTGGAGGCGATGGCGGCTCTGTATGGTAAGATTGTCAACCCGGCGCTTCTCATCCGCCGGATGTCGCTCTCGGCATGTCATGTGGTAAATGAGAAAATGGCGAAAGAGCGTGAACAGAAGGAAACATTTGAACAGCTTGATTTGTTTACCGATTACGCAAAAAAGGAAGCAAAAGAGAAGGAAGAACAGAAAAACGTGAGCGGGAGCGCCGGATGCAGGAAGCGCTTCTGACGATCAAGAAAAATACGGAAAAACGCGGTGCTGCGCGGGATGAACTTTGAGGAAGGCGCGACCGCCAAGGAGCGCAACGGGCAGATCGGGGACATCAGGCGTAGATGGAAGCTGTGCCTGCTGAGCTGTATGCCTGAGAAAAGAACCATTGGGTGATATTTGACAAAAAAGAAATTGCGGTGGAAAAGGAAAAATGGGAGATCCATATAGAGTGAATAAATTTGAAAACTTAAAAGGTGGACGAAGCCAAACCTCAAAGGGCAGGAAAGTGACGCCCAGCGCCGCTACGGCGATATCCTCGGTCATTCTTACCCATTTCCCTTGCGCCATGCACGGATGCCGGTGGAGGACCGGGCGGCGCAGTTTGCCTCGTTTGCTGCACTGAATGGCTATGAGGAGGCGGTAGAGGAGGAAGCGCGTCTGACCGAGCGGGAGATCGATCTGGATGACAGCGTGCGGGAGATGATCAATCAGACGCTTGTGGAAGCGGAGGAGCAGCTGATGCGTGGTGAGACGGTTCGGCTTTCTGTGACCTGGTTCCAACCGGACGTGCACAAGGAGGGCGGCGCTTACCGAACGGCAGCAGGACGATTGAAGAAAATCGACTATTACCGGCAGGTTTTGTGGTTGGCGGAAATAAGGAGTGGAAATCAGCCTGGACTTGAAAATATAGGCGGGGAGATCGCGGTAAATTTTCCACAGATCTGCCGTGTGGAGCTGATAGAAGAGGAAGTGGAGTGAAATGTTACATGGCAGCACAGTTGCTGAAGCTTTGTATGGACCTCCTGACCGGCAAAGGAAAATATCGTTACTGTTTACGGGTAGGCACTTTTGGAACCGAAAGTGCCGTAAGAAAACGTGGTGGCAGCAGGAATTTGCCGTATTTAAATGCGAAGCCACGGCAAATTCCGTTACTGGGCACGTATGCGTGAACAGTAATAAAATATCAGAAACCGTAAGAAAAAAGCACTTTTACTTTTGAATGAAATAGGGTAGACTGTTAGAACAGAGAAAACCAGATAGAAGAGCTGAATACAGAGTATAAAGAAAAATATTTCACTGGTTTTAGAAACTAAAAAGTGCCTGGGAAGTTTTGAAAAATTTCAGAGAAGTCCCTGGGAGCAGACAGGGAGCAGGCATAAGAACAGTCGGAAGGAGATTCAAATTATGAAAAAAATTCGTTATATATTGCAGGAATTTGTGCAGCACTGTCGGTAGGTGCGCTTGGGTGCGCTTCCAGTGCAAAAAGCGGGCGATGAGGAGACAAAGCCGGTTGTCGAAGATACGGAGGCAGCTGGGGAGGCCACTGCAGCGGAAACTATTTGTGTTTATGGTCCAGTTTCGGAGGTTACCAGCGATTCCGTCACGATCGACAATCAGTCGGGAATCAGCAGTGCCGGCGAGATGGTGATCACATTTTCACCGGAAACGCCGATTTTTGATGCAGAGACAGGCAATCCGGTCGATATGACCGAGGCGGAGACGGGAACCGTTGTATATGCCTACATCGGGGATGCGATGACGATGAGCGAGCCGCCAATCACAAACGGACAGCTCTTCTTCGTCCATGTAACCGATGTGAGCGCCGTGCCGGTTTACACGGAGATCGAGTCGGTGAAAAAGAGTGCCGAGAATGATGATACAGTCTGTGTGAAAGCAAAGGATGGCGTGACCTATACGGTCAGCGCTGAGACACGTATTCTGCCGTATTTAACCCGGAACATCGTGACCGCAGACGATCTGGAAGCGGGAAAGAAATGCGCGATCTGGGCGGACGCGGAAGGAAAGGTATCGAGACTGGTGCTGTTTCAGCAATAAGGGCGGATGTGCATAAAGCGATAAAATTATAAATATGTCATGTAGATCGGACGGTTTGAACAGCGAAAAACCGTCCGATTTTTGGTTTGACTTTTTGTTGCACAGTAAAATACATTTGTGAAACAAAAAATTGCATAAATGCATATTGGCTGCTCTGGTTGAAGCGCCGGAAAAGCAGACGTTCAGTCTGTATGTAGATGAATTGCTATGTGACAAGACAGATGTAATAAAAAGTGTCAAAATTTCATTGACACAGCTTTTCTCTTAGAGGTATAATCACAGAAGTTTACTGTGTGGAAGCTATATGGACACAGAAATATGGCGTGGCAAAGATGTCGGATACATTGTAAAGAAGAAAATGAACCGCAGCTGTCGGAAAAATGGTATGGTTTCTGTCAATCGATGGGGATTCGGAAGCGTGAACAGAGCGGTGAAAAAAGGAGAGGGAAAAGAGATGGATCAGGAGATAAAGCAGCGGATCGAGACATTAAAAAAAGAGAAGGATGCCGTGATTCTGGCACATTATTACGTAGATGGAGAAGTGCAGGAGATTGCCGATTATGTGGGCGATTCGTATTATCTGGCGGAGCTGGCGACGACGGTGCCGCAGAAGACGATCATTTTCTGTGGCGTGTCATTTATGGGCGAGAGTGCGAAGATTTTAAGCCCGGAGAAGACGGTTATCATGGCAGACCGGAGCGCGGACTGTCCGATGGCTCACATGGTTGAGGTGGAGAAGATCCGCGAAGTACGCAAAGAGTATCCGGATGTAGCCGTTGTCTGTTATGTGAACTCGATGGCGGAGATCAAGGCAGAATCGGATGTCTGTGTTACCTCATCGAATGCACTCAAAATCGTGAAAAAAACTGCCGAACAAGGATATTTTCTTTATTCCGGATGAGAATCTGGGACGTTTATCGCAAAAAAGTGCCGGAGAAACATTTTATTTTCAATGACGGTTTCTGCCATGTACATAAGAGTATTCATGCGGAAGATGTAAAGAAAGCAAAAGAGCTGCATCCGGAGGCAGTTGTGCTGGCGCATCCGGAGTGTACCGGCGATGTGCTGGAGCTGGCAGATTTTGTCGGAAGTACCTCCCAGATTATTGATTATGCGACGAATTCGGATGAGAAAGTCTTCCTGATCTGCACCGAGATGGGCGTGTTCTATGAACTGCTGCAGAAGAACCCGGAGAAGAAGTTTTTTCTCCGTAGGTCACCGTCAGTTTTGCCCGAATATGAACAAGATTCATCTGGACAGCGTACTGCGGGCGCTGGAAAATCCGGAAGAGGAAGTGGAGATGGATGAGACGATACGGCAGAGGGCGGTTGGTCCGCTGGCGCGGATGCTGGAATTGGCAAAATAAAGGAATAAATAAAGATACAATATAAACAAATAGACCCAAAAGGATCATTCAAAGGATTCCCACAGAAAATGCTGCAAATCAGCGTTTCCGGCTGTGATTGCCTGTCAGGGAAAACATACAATCACAGCTAGAGACCAGACAGCGGCATTTCCTGTGGGATTTAAATTTTAAATAGAGCGGCTCTGCTTATTCGGCCACAACCGCTTTCACAATCTCCGCAATATACATATCATGATAGTCCTTTTCCGGATAGAACTTGCTGTCAGCGTCCTTATCGATAAAATCTGCCGGATTCATGGATGTGCGGTACATTTTGCGGCAGATGAGGATGGTGTCAGCTTCTTCAAATGCCGGTACGCCGTCGATGAAGACCGGGGTCAGACCGGCTTCCTTTGATTTTGTCGTGGTCACGGCCAGATACGGAGCCGCAGAGTTTGAGGGCATCGCGGTGTCCGTCTTTTAAAAAGCTGACAGAGAAGAGTTCTTCTTTGTCTACAAATTCTTTGGTGTAGCGCTGGGGACGGATATAGCAGGTAACAGCCGGTTTGCCCCAGAATACGCCTGCGCCGCCCCAGCTGGCAGTCATGGTGTTGAATTTATCCTCGGTGCCGGCGGTTAAAAGCATCCAGTCGGAACCGATGCGGGTAAACGGGTTAAAATTTAATTCTTCTGGCTTTATTTCTTTGAAGCTCATCGAAAATCCTTCCTTTCCTGTCTGAATTGATCATTCTGTGAGTACCTTACCATTATCAGAGAAGAAAATCAAATATATTTTCGAAAATTCATTGACAGATGAGAAAAAAAGAGGTAGTCTTTAAATTAAGGTTAGAGACATCTAACTTGAGTTGCGGCATTCTAACCTGAGTTTGTTCATGCTAATTATGTTTTGTTTTTGATGAAACACGATATGATATGAGCACTTAGTGCGAGTCGTATCTAAGGACTTAACGAGGCTGAGCCAGAGGCAAAAGCGGAATTTAGTACTTGCAAAAGAGTGGCAAGCAGAGTATGCTATATATTTTAAACGAACAGTTAGTCTGCGCTAATAAAAAAGCCGGGTTGTGGACGGAAACGGCAGATGTGCGGAAAAATAATTTAGAAGATATGGAAAGAGAGATGATACGATGCAGCAGAGAGAGCAGATTATCAGCGAACTGAAGAGACGGGGGAAACGGATGACCGATCAAAGAAAGATCATGTTGGATGTGATCCTGGAGGAAGATGGAGCAGTTGTAAGGGAGATCTATTACGAGGCATCCAAGCGCGACCCGGGGATCGGCAAGGCAACGGTGTACCGGATGATTGCAGTGCTGGAAGAAATCGGCGTTTTAAACCGTTGCCGCCAGTATTCTCTGCGGAATGAGGATGAGCTGTCAAGTATAACTTCGGATGCTAGCTGATAAAAATCTCAATAAGCAAAGTTAGGTTTGACTATCATGGGGGTAAGCTGTTACCATCTACTTGTACCTCAGAAATGAGTCATTAAACGCAGCAATATTCGCATTTGAAATGGAATAAATAGTTTTCAAAAATCATATGTGAATATAATTTAGATAATATCAGAGGAGGAGTAATCATGATGGACATTTTCAAATTAAAAAAATTAGGTTTATTTGCAGGCGGCGTTTTGTTCGGAACAGCAGGTGTTAAGATTCTTGGCAGCGAGGATGCAAAGAAATTTTACGTAAACTGCGTAGCAGCCGGACTTCGTGCACGTGATTGTGTGATGACCACCGCTACCAATATTCAGGAGAACGCTGAGGACATCCTGGCTGAGGCAAAGCAGATCAACGAGGCTCGCGGCTATGAGAGCTTTGGTGAGGAGGAGGATTTCAACGAGACTGCTGAGGCAACCGAGGCTGCACCGGAGGCTGAGAAGGCAGAGCAGTAATAGCAACTCCAAGAATACATGAATCTAAATAACAGGGGGCTGCCGCAAGATAGCATGGGATGCTGTCTCGCGGCAGCTCTTCTATAACCGGAGGAAGATGAATCATGAAATTCATTATAAAGCATGAAATCAAAGGAAGAATCCGTATCAGCCTTGCCCGGAAATTCCATACCGTGCGCGAAGCGGACGTTTTGGAACAGTATCTGCTTGGTCTGGACGGCGTGACGGCGGCTAAGGTGTATGAGCGGACAGCAGATGCGGTTATCTATTATAAGGAGGATCGGGAGGCGGTACTCGTACAGGTAGCGGCGTTTGATGGTCAGATTACCGAAAAACAGGAGATGGCAGTTAAAAGCAGCGGACGCGCCCCTGAATCAGGAGTACAAAGAAAAGCTGATTCAGAAGGTACTGACCCGCTTTGCGACGAAGACATTTCTCCCGGCGCCGGTCCGTGCGGTATACACATCCGTGCAGGCGATCCGTTATATTGTGAAAGGTATCCACTGCCTCGTATTTAAGCGCAAGCTGCATGTGGAGGTGCTGGATGCGACGGCGATCAGTGTTTCCCTTCTGCGCCGCGATTTCAATACGGCTGGCTCCGTTATGTTCCTGCTCGGCGTCGGTGAGCTTCTGGAAGAATGGACACATAAGAAATCCGTTGGTGATCTGGCGCGGAGCATGTCCTTGAATGTGGAAAAGGTCTGGAAGAAAGTGGACGGGACCGAAGTCTTTGTACCGCTTTCGGATGTTACCGCGGGCGACGAGCTGACCGTCCATATGGGTACAGTGATTCCGCTGGATGGTGTCGTAGTAAGCGGCGAGGCGATGGTAAACCAGGCTTCGATGACCGGCGAATCCCAGCCGGTCAGAAAAGAGCCGGGCAGCTATGTTTACGCAGGAACCGCGCTGGAAGAGGGCGAGATTACCTTCAAAGGTAAAAATCCGCCGGCTCTACCCGTTATGAGCGTATCGTACAGATGATCGAGGATTCGGAGAAGCTTAAATCCTCTGTTGAAGGCAAGGCATCAAACCTGGCAGATGCACTCGTTCCGTGGAGTCTGGGCGGTACCGCGCTTACCTATCTGCTGACCCGCAATGCGACGAAAGCACTGTCGATCCTGATGGTTGATTTCTCCTGCGCACTGAAACTGGCAATGCCGCTTGCAGTCCTGTCTGCGATGCGTGAGGCAAGCCAGCATCACATTACGGTCAAGGGCGGCAAGTTTCTGGAGGCTGTTGCCGAAGCGGAGACGATCGTATTTGACAAGACCGGAACCCTGACCAAGGCAAAACCGGTTGTATCCGATGTGGTATCTTTCAACGGCATGGAGAAGGAAGAACTGCTTCGTATCGCAGCCTGCCTGGAAGAGCATTTTCCGCACTCGATGGCAAATGCGGTCGTACAGGAAGCGAAAAAACGTCATCTGGTACATGAGGAGATGCACTCGAGAGTGGATTACATCGTAGCGCACGGTATCGCTACCTATGTGGGCGAAGAACGCGTCGTGATTGGAAGCCACCATTTCGTATTTGAGGATGAGAAGTGCACACTGCCGGAGGATGGAAAAGAGAAGTTTGAGAACCTTCCGGAAAATTGTTCCCATCTTTACATGGCAATCGGCGGACAGCTTGCAGCCGTTATCTGCATCGAGGATCCGCTGCGTGAGGAAGCAGCGTCTGTCATCCGCCAGTTAAAAGAGGCTGGATTTAAGCGCATTGTCATGATGACCGGAGACAGCGAGCGGACCGCAGCGGCGATCGCGAAGAGGGTCGGCGTGGATGATTATTTCTCCGAGGTACTTCCGGAGGATAAGGCGCGCTTTGTTGAGGAGGAGAAGGCAAAAGGCCACAAAGTTATCATGATCGGTGACGGCATCAACGATTCACCGGCTCTGTCAGCGGCAGACGCGGGCATCGCAGTCAGCGAGGGCGCGGAGATTGCCAGAGATCGCGGATATCACGATCAAGAAAGATTCCCTGGATGAAGTCGTGCTTCTGCGTCATCTGAGCATGGATCTGATGAAACGTGTCCATGGAAACTACCGTTTCGTTATCAGCTTCAACCTAGGTCTGATTCTCTTAGGCGTGGCTGGTATCATCACACCGTCGATGTCGGCGCTGCTGCACAACAGCTCGACACTGGCGATCAGCTTAAAGAGCATGACGAACCTGCTGCCGGAGGAAGAGCGGGAAGAGGCATAAGGAGTCTGGATACGGGCTTGATTGTATCCTCAATTATAAAATAAGTACAGTGAAACAGATGTAGAATGGGAAGAAAAAAGCCTGTTTTACATCTGTTTTTCTGCTATCTATTAACATTTGTTTTTTATATAAATAATGCTATAATCGAAAAGCATCAGGGAACGTAAACTAAATAGGAGGATAAACCTTTCATGAAAAATGACTTATTCACAATCGGCAGCATCACGATCCACGGCTATGGTCTGATGATCGGCATCGGCATTATCGCTGCGTATTACCTGGCAGAGTACCGGGCAAACAAGCGGGGGATGGATGTCGATATGATCCTCTCGATCGCGATCTGCGGTGTTGTATGTGGAATTTTAGGTGCAAAACTTCTGTACTATGTCACAATCTTTGACGAAATTCTGGCAAATCCGAAGAAATTGCTAGATATCAGCGACGGATTTGTCGTGTACGGCGGCATCATCGGCGGCGTGCTGGGCGGTTATATACTGAGCCGGATCAAGCATATTTCTTTTTTTTCCAGTATGCGGATCTGGTCATGCCGTCGGTTGCGCTCGCGCAGGGCTTTGGACGGATCGGCTGTTTCCTGGCTGGCTGCTGCTACGGTATGCCGACCCACAGCCATTTTGCGATCGTGTTCCACGATTCGGACTTTGCCCCGAACAACATTCCCTGGTTCCGACCCAGCTCATCTCAAGTGGTCTGGATTTTCTGCACTGCCTGCTGCTTCTCTATGCGGCGAAAAAGTGCAAAAAACAGGGGCAGGTGGTATCTCTGTATCTGATCTGCTACAGTCTGGGACGCTTCGTGCTGGAATTTTTCCGCGGTGATTTGAACCGGGGAGCGGTCGGATCCCTCTCGACTTCACAGTTTATCTCGTTGTTTATCTTTGCGGCGGGCGTGGCGATGTTTGCGTTCTGCGGGAAGAAAGCGCAGGCAGTTTCGCTAAAAGAGGAGACAGTGAGTCAGGAAAAATAAAAGCTATTTATAGAGGTCACGTATGGAACCCCATATTGCTATGATGGCAGAGCAATGTGTATCGGCAGATAATGCTTGAAATGTAGAAATAAAGGGTGTAATATGGAGAAAAGACGTCATGAGTGTATATTACAGCCCTGAAAAACAGGATAGATTCGTTTGGCAAACCTGTAGAAATACAGGGACGCAAAAGCATAGAAGCCTAACATGTGATAAGAAAAATGAGTGTAAGATATATTACATTAAGGTGGTTCGGCTGCAATCAGATATTGATTGCAGCTTTTTTATTTCATAGGAAGCTGCGTTCTATGAAAAAAAAAGCATAGAAGGAGAAAAATATATGGAAAAGAAAGAGAACAGCGAATTTAAAATTGCCATAGTGGGACTTGGATACGTTGGAATGCCGCTGGCAGTCGCATTTTCGGAACAATTTCCAGTTATCGGTTTTGATGTAAACAGCCGGAAGATTGCACAGTATAAAAAGGGAATTGATGAGACACTGGAAGTGGGGGATGAGGTTATTTCCAGCTGTAGTGTTGAATTTACAGATGAAGAAGCAAAGCTTAGAGAGGCATCGTTTGTAGTGGTGGCAGTCCCGACTCCGATCAATGGAGATAAGACACCGGATTTGTCGCCGGTGATCCGGGCGAGTGAGACGGTAGGACGAAACTTGAGAAGCGGAGCGATCGTTGTGTATGAGAGTACGGTGTATCCTGGCGTGACGGAGGAGATCTGTGCCCCGATCCTTGAAAAAAGAAAGTGGATTAAAGTGCGGCGTGGATTTCAGGATTGATATTCACCGGAGCGAATCAATCCGGGCGACCGGGTTCACACGCTCAAATCGATCCGGAAGATCGTATCGGGAATGGATCCGGAAACACGAGACCGGATCGGGCAGATATATGATACAATTATTGAAGCAGGAACGTTTCCGGTATCCTCTATTAAGACGGCGGAGGCAGTCAAGGTAGTGGAAAACAGCCAGCGGGACATCAACATCGCATTTATGAATGAGATGGCAATGGTATTTGAGCGGATGGGAATCGATACCAATGAGGTCGTGGATGGCATGAACACGAAGTGGAATGCGCTGGGATTCCGCCCGGGACTGGTCGGAGGGCACTGTATCGGCGTAGATCCGTACTATTTTATTTACGAGGCAGAGCGGCTTGGATATACCAGCCAGATTGTGGCATCCGGGCGCCGGATCAATGACCATATGGGAATTTTTTGTGGCAGATATGGCATTGAAAAAGATGATCCGCGCAGGAATTGATCCGTCTAAGGCGAAGATAGTGATTCTGGGAATTACCTTTAAGGAAAATTGCCCGGATATCCGGAACACCAAGGTGCTCGATATCATCAATCATCTGCGGGAATACGGATCGAGCCGCAGGTAGTCGATCCATGGGCGGATAAAGAACTGGTAAAACAGGAATACGGCGTCGAATTAAAAGAATGGAGCGAGATCCAGAATGCAGATTGCGTGATTCATGCGGTTGCACATGGAGAATTTCGCGACCGCGGACTAGAAGGAGTCGGTTCGCTGATGGGAACGGAGCGGAGTAAGAAAATACTGTTGGATATCAAGGGCGAATGGTCAGTCGATGCGCTGAATAAATCGGGGGTTATCTGGTGGAGAATGTAAAAAACAAACGGAAAAAAGCTGGATTTTTCTGGGACTGGCTGCCGGTGTGTTAGTTATGTCTGCCGGCATCTGGGGCCTCTTTTTTATGAATAAAAGCTATTCACCGAATGCGAAAGCCTATGTGGATGGAAGAATTGAGACAGGAGATTCGGAGATAGATAAGGCGTATGAGAAGTTCTTTTTATCAGAACCAGCGGAGCTTATCCAGGATCAGAAAGAAAATCCGGAGAAAACCATCCGAATTTTGTTCCGGGGCTTAAATGAGGATGTGAACGTCAATGAAGTGGTGTTAAAACGCCTGGAGGAGACAGGAATCAAGGCATCGTTTGCCTTGTCTGCGGCAGAAACGCTGGAAAATAAGGACTATGTTGCCAGAATGTTAAAAGCCGGTCAGGAGCTGGTAAGCAATGGAACGGATGGAAGCGGAAACCTGCAGAGCCGGGAAGTCAGAGAAATGATAGAGGATATGCTTACATCCCGGGAGGCAATTTCGACTGGCGCCGATGTGGCAGTGCCGCTTTTATACTGTGACAGTGAGGTGACAGCAGAGCTTCTGAATGCGGCGGCGGTCAGCGGTTATGAGGCGCTGGTGGATCCGAACGAGGATCGTGTCATCACGGATGATACATTTTCCAGCCGGGAAGAGATAGAAAAAGAAATCGATTCGCTGCAGGGTCAGACGATCCTAGTGTTTGATCTGCGGGGAAATGGCAGCCGGCGCAGGAAGAGGCGGTTTATGCACAAGCGCCAGTGATCGATAAACAGGAAGATCTGAAAGAAACACCGGAAGAGACGGAAAAAGAAACCATTTCGGCGCAGGAAGAATTTCAGTGGCTGACGGAGGTGCTGGAAGAGAAAGAAATTCCAACCGGTCCCGTCGGAGAAATGGAAAGAACCCCGGGCATACAGGTACTTCGGCAGCAGGCAGATGCGCCGGATGCCGAACGGGCAGCCGTATATCATTATTGCCTGACGAAAGAATCAAAAATCGGAGTGGGAATTATCGGCCTTCCGGAGAAGAGCCTGCTTCGTTCCCTTCTGGCAGAATTGGGAAAAAATGCGGCATCAGCTACCTTTTTGTCAGTCCGAAAGAACTTGAGACGCGCGGCGAGGAGATCCGGGAAATTGCAGAAGCCGGATATAGCATTGGACTGACGGATGGCGGGGAGAAGGTGGAGACGGCGGGAGCCGCATTTGACTCCATGCAGTCGGGACTCCATGCGCTGTATCAGTATACAGAAGATCCGGCACGGCTGTACTATGTACAGAGTGAAGAAAATCTGGATTCGGTCCGGATCGCTGCGAAGCTTTTTTAAATGTGAAGGTAGTGCAGACGGAAGCGGAGAATTCCATGCAGGCGGGAGCGTTCTATATTCTGGATCTGAAGAACCGGAAAGCGGTAGAAGAACTGAAACAGAAAGCGGAAGGGGCAGGTCTGGCGCTTTCGGATATACAGACGCTGATTCAGAATTCCGGCACGATCTCGGTTCTGGCACCGGAAAAGGTCAATGAAATGCGCCGGAATAATCAACAAAAACAGGTAGAAGCGCAGAACATGGTCTACACGACGGAGCGTGCGTTCAGTTTTTCATTTTATGATCTGGGACATGAAAACGCCGTCCTCGATACGCTGGACGCGATGAAAGCGAGAAATGGAAACGCTACCTTTTTGTCACATTGAATGAACTGATGTCAAAGCCTTCTCTGATTGAGGCAATTCTGGCAGATGGCCACGACGTGGATATTGCGTATAAGGCAACGAAGAAATATCCGCAGACATTTGATGCGGTGACACAATATCTGAATGCATGGGAAACCTACGCAAAATGGCGTTATGGAATCGATTCAGAGATTGTTTTTTATGCCGAATGGCAAGGCGGAGAATGAGACGAAGGAAGCGCTGCATACGGCGGGATGTAGCCTGATAGAGAGTACTTTCCATATCGTAAAAACCGAAGATAAGGAGATCGTTCTGGATAACATTCCGGAAGTGATTGGAAAACTGGAGCGTATCCGTCTGACGAGAGGTGCATTTGTCAGCTTTAATATGGGATATTATGAGAATGACCGCTATACGCAGCGGGGGATCCACCATTTTTTGGTGTCATGCTGGATGGCTTTATGAATGCACATGTGGACACCTTGGCGTACCGCTCACATGATACAGGAGAAATTGAAGATGCGAGCCGATTTGAAATACATACAGTCAGCCGTATGCTGGATTCACCGGAAAATATACGCTGAGCAATCAGAAACAGACGGATATCACGCTGGATAAAAATGTCCTGACGAATATGGCGACCGATCAGGACCGCTTTAACTGGATTCAGGATCACTACATCGGAACCCGGTTTATCGACACGGGAAAGAAGCTTCCGGGATTTTCTGCGAGCGAAGTCAAAAGTCTGGACAAGAGCGGTGTCTTCACGAATGATAAAGTGATTTTCCTCCTTTGATGACTGGGGAACGGAACAGTCCTTAAATGAGCTTCTGTATGTGCTGGAAAAGCAGAATGTCAAGGCTACTTTCTTTATCAAAACAGAGTATGTGGATGCAAACCCGAACCTGCTTCGCACGATCGCGGTAAAGGGCATCAGATTGCCTGCCATACGGATGGACATGTACCGCTGGCGAATCCATTGATGAAAATGAAAGTGTCGATCTGACTCTGACGGACGAGGAGGCACTGAATCTTCGGAAGGACATTGTGACTTCTTATAATAAACTGTACAAATATACCGGAAACGTAGAGGTAGATGGAAAACCGGCGTTATCTAAGATGTTCCGTCCGCCGACACTGGCAGTCAGCAAGAACGGCATCAGCCAGGTGTTCGATGTCGGATTTGACTATTCTGTTTCGGGAGAAATTTCGACAGGAGATTATGAGGCAAGCAGTTATGAGGACATGCTGGAACGTCTGCAGCGCAGAAGAATTTCACAAAATGAATATATGCGGGTACATGACGGAACGGTCCTGGTTATGCATATGCAGGAAAATGCCAAATACACGGCGCAGGTCCTGGATGCGATGATACCGATTTGGAAGGAACAGGGGTATACATTTGCGCGGATTGATGATTATCTTGGCAGATAGGATAAATTATGGGTAAAAAGCTTTTTAAGAAAAAAAGAATGGGATTTAAAAACATTTGACGGAGATATTCTGTTAAATGAACGGGCGGATCGAAGAGTTCTGCCGGATGTGCCGGATCCGGAGGAATCCGCTCCCAGTTTGACCGGCGCGGTGTATCTGCGGATAATGACAGTGTCGAATCCGTCATTTTGAACCGCAAGTCAGGAATCCGCTTTGTTGCCGGATTTCCGGTGGAAGTTTCCTTTCGGGATATGGCGGGAAAGAGGAAGACCATTTCGGCGGTCAGCGGCGATATATCGGAAACGGGTATATCGCTCCGTTTCCCGGATCTTGCAAGCGTGGAACGCTTAAGAAAAGGACATGGGATGCGGCTGAAATTTGAGATCCCGCCGGGCAGTATGCCGGAGGGGCGGGAGATGAAGGTCCACATGGCGGCATCCTGTGTCAGAATGTTTGAAAAAGACGGTGAATTCTACGCCGGATTCGAATTTGTGGAAGATCTCAGGACGTATAGGCACAGACATAAGGATCGGTATCTTTATCTTGGCAGTCTGCTCCTTTTATTTGGAATCAGCCTGATGATTGCACTGATGCGCGCAGAGAGTGTTATTTATTTCAAATACAATGCGCTCCCGTACTCATACAGTCTGGTGGCGGCGCTGTTTTCTTTTAAGCCGCTATGCGTTCGGTGCACTGTACCGTCCAGTGAAAATCAATCCGGATTTTAAACCGAGCGTGACGATCATCATTCCGTGTTTCAACGAGGAGACATGGATTCGGAGAACGATTCTCTCCTGCATGAACCAGTATTATCCGGCGGATAAGCTGGAGGTCATTGTGGTGGATGACTGTTCTTCGGACCGCTCCGTTGAAGTAATAAAAGAGACGATCGAGGAGATAAAATCTTCCGTAGGGGAACGTCTGCGCGTCAATAACCGCCTCTCCTATATTGTCCAGGAGAAAAATGCGGGAAAACGGGCGGCGCTCTGCCGGGGCGTGGATGTGGCAAAGGGGGAACTGGTTATTTTCGTTGATTCTGACAGTTTCCTGGATCCATATGCGGTTATTAACCTGGTTCAGCCGTTCCAGGATCCGAAGATGGGTGGCGTGGCAGGAAGAACGGATGTGGCAAATACCTATACCAACAGCCTGACCAAAATGCAGGCCGTTCGCTATTATATCGCATTTCGTGTGATGAAAGCGTCGGAGGCCCTGTTTGACACGGTTACCTGTCTGTCGGGACCGCTGTCCTGCTACCGGAAGGAAATTGTGAAGAAACATGAAGAGGACTGGTTAAATCAGCGTTTTCTAGGACACAAGGCGACGTTTGGAGATGATCGGGCGATGACGAATTTCGTTTTGTAGAACCACCGGACCTATTATCAGGATACGGCGATCTGTTCGACGATCGTGCCGAATCAGCAGAAAGTATTTTTAAAGCAGCAGATGCGCTGGAAACGTTCCTGGCTTCGTGAGTCGCTGATGGCAGGAGAATTTATGTGGAGAAAAGAACCGTTTGCGGCGGTCAACTTTTTATCGGTCTGCTGGTGCCGATTCTGGCACCGGTTGTGGTGGTGTATAACCTTTTTATGTGCCGTTTACACAGCATATTTTCCGACGACCTTTCTGGTCGGCCTGCTTTTGATGTCTCTGATGATGAGTATTGCACAGCTTTTCTTCCGGAAGAGTACAACGTGGTATTTTGGATTCCTATTCTGCCTCTACTACGAGATTGTTCTCTTGTGGCAGATGCCTGTGGCATGGGTGACATTCTGGAAATCGACCTGGGGGACCCGCATGACACCGAGTGATGTGAAAGAGAAGGAAAAGAAAGAGAAGAAAAAGCAGAAAAACAAGGGGGAACGGCGGATGTATAAGATAGAGACGCGAAAAGACAAAATAAAAAAATCATCCGTACCATCCTGGAGAGCGCGGTTCTTTTAACTCTGGTGTTTGCGATTGTACGCACGCTGAATGTCAACAGTGTCTATATTCCGTATGATCCGCAGGATAAGAGTGTGGTAAGCGGCGAAGAATGCGGCTTTCTGGCCGTGTCCTATTTTGGCGTGGACCGCCAGGGAACGGATACGCTGATCTCAACGAAAGAGCTGGATGAGCAGTTAAAGACACTGTATGATCTGGGGTATGTGACGATCAGTCAGGCGGACATCGAGGCGTACTATCAGAAAAAGCAGCCGCTTCCGGATAAGGCATTGTTTCTGATGTTTGAGGACGGACGCCGGGATACCATGCTGTTTTCTGAAAAGATTCTGGAAAAATATAATTATAAGGCGACTATCCTGAGCTATGCGGACAAATTTGCTGAGAAGGATCCGAAGTTTTTATCCGCCAAGGATCTGAAAAAAACTTCAGGACAATAGCTACTGGGAGCTTGGAACGAATGGATACCGGCTTTCTTACATCAACAGTTATGACCGGTATGACCGTTTTTGGGGGCAGATGACGAGTGATGAATTTGTCCGTGTGAATCAGTATTTGGGGCGGGATTATAACCATTATCTGATGGACTATATACGGGATGAAAACCGGATTCCGGTTGAGAGCGACAAGGCGATGGAGAGCCGCATCACGCAGGATTACCACTTTATGGAACAGATTTACAGTGAAGAAGTAGGGACGGTGCCGGAGCTTTACTGCCTGATGCATTCCAACACGGGACGCTATGGCAATACGACCAGTGTCAGCCAGGTAAATGAGGATAATATCGAGGAGCTGTTTGAAATGAACTTTAACCGGGATGGTTATGCGCTAAATACGGTCAAGTCGTCCATCTATGATCTGACGCGTCTCCAGCCGCAGGCGTACTGGAGTACAAACCATCTTCTGATGCGTGTGAAAGCGGAACTTCCGGAAAACCAGAAACAGAAGATTGTGTTTGTGACGGGAAAAACAAAGCGGGATAAGGAGAGCGGGAAAATGGTTCTTAAAAAGCGGAGCGGACGAGTTTAAGAAAGACAGTCTGGTCGTGACGAGTGAGCCGCAGGGAGAGGGACTGGTCTCGTTAAAGAATGTTTCGGTTGAAAATGCGGAGATATCGGTTAAGCTTCAGGGAAATAAAATCGGTGGTCAGACGATCTATCTGCGGGATTCGGAGGATCATTCCCGGTATATTGCGGTATCCGTCCAGAATAACCATCTGATCCTGTCTGAAAAAGGAGCGAATTCCACCAGCACAACCAGGATGGACAAGGATCTGCATGATTTAGTGGATGTTTCAGATCGGATTTCGGTGGAAGAAGATAAAAAGATTCGCTGGTAGCCGAATATAAAATGCGGGGACGCTTTGCTGACAGTGCGGCGGACAGCCTGGTATTTTACAGAGAGGCAGGAGAAGCCGGAAAGGTTTAAGACACGATCGGTCGCCGACGGGGCAGATGAGTACATACCGGAGCTTCAGATCAATGATCTGGGAGATACGGATCTCAAGATCCGCCTGGAGGAGAGAAACTTCAGGTATGGGTCAACGGCACGGATGTGACAGGTACGATCAAAGTGTCCGTTTCCGGGGCAGGTATGGTTCGCCTTGGGGCGAGCTGGGGCGGCTTTGGCTACAGTCAGAGAAATGTGGCCGATGATGTGTACGACGGCGTATTCAGCAAGCTGCTGATTACGGACGGAGATAAAACAGTATACGACGGGCGTCTTCGGAAGTTGAGAAACTAGCGGATGCGCTGAATGACAAGTGGAATGCAGTGGTGAACTGGTTTATTAAGAATTTATAATATGGTTTGCGGACTGAAATTTTCTAAACGAAAATTCAATGATGAACATGTGCGTAAACGATAACGAAATGAATGAGGGCAGATAGGAAGAGAACATGAGAAAAAAAGAGATTTTGGATAGATGGTTTATGCGCAGCATGCTGCGTGGTAATAGCGGCGGCAGTGATAGGATGTGCCCTTCCTGGGAAGAAAGCGGAGGCTGGACCGGCACAGGAGGTGGATGATTCGTATTCGAAAGAAGAAGTACGCACGTTAGCAGAAACAGCGGATGAAACGACGGTCTGGAGTGCGTACTGGGATTGTGTCGATACCCTGCGCGTGCTTCGCTCAGAGAAAGAGTACATCCAGGCAGTCAGTCTGTTTGAGGCATATTTTAAGGATGATGAGATTGTGATCCCGGAGGCAACCGAGAAGACATTGAACCAGATCCGGAATCGGGAAACGATGCGGGATATGACGGTGTTTCTGTCATTTGTCAATGATGTGGATCAGAATGGAACGATTGTCCAGAAGGATACAGATATTTTGAAAAAGCACATTGGAAGTGAGGCAGCGGCGCGGGCACACGCGGAACATCTGGTGGAGATCGCCTCGGAGGGAGGATATGACGGAGTCGAGATTGATTATGAGAAGATCCGTTCGGACATGGAACTCTGGGATGATTTTCTGAGGTTTGAGGATTTCCTTCTGGAAGCAGCGTCAGAGAAAAATCTGAAAGTGCGGATTGTGCTGGAACCGTCCACGCCGGTTGAGGACCTTACTTTCCCGGAGGGGCGGAATATGTTGTCATGTGCTACAATCTGTACGGGGGTGGTACGGAACCGGGCCCTAAGGCGGATCGAGATTTTCTGAAGGAACTAAAGGAACGGTTTGGAATGCTGTCGGATATCTCCTATGCATTTGCAGACGGCGGATTTGACTGGGAGGGAGATTCACAGAAAGCAAAAGCAGCTGCGGGCATCGGAGGCGGCAGAAATGGCAGAAAGATACGAAGCCAAGCCGGTGCGGGACGTAGCCAGCGGTGCGCTGCACTTTGAGTATACGAAAAGCGGGACGAAACATACGGTGTGGTATGCGGATGAAGAGACGTTGAAACTCTGGGCTGAATGGTTAAAAGAAGAAGGCGCGGATCCACTTCATGTGAGTCTCTGGAGGCTGTGACAAAAAATGTCCAACCCAAATGTCAACCCAAATAAAAAATATTCTTGACATTTTACCAAAATCGCTGTATGATACCTCTGATATGGAAAATCTTAACATTTTAAGAGTCATCCATGCAAATATATCTGACCACCTGTGAAACAGGGAATGGCCATACGGACAGCCGGGTCAAATGCCGATTGGCAGTGCGAACTGCCCTATTGATTGAGTTAGAAGCTCAAATTTTATAAGTTGGTTACTTTATAACCGGTGCGGATGCACATCAACTTGTGAAACGGTCAATAAGAGTAGTAAAAGTAGATCTTTGCTATATAGACTCTGAATGTGAGATTTCTGTGGATAAAAAGGTTTGAAGCAATGTGCAGTATATGCGGTAAATAGGGACAAGGGAAGATTCCGCAGGTATACGGCAGATTTGTAAAAAATAGAGCGAAGCAGAAAAGAACGTTTTGCGGATGATGTGGAGACACGTCATCCGCTTTTTTTCATAGGAAATTACGTCCTATGAAAAAAACGCTCCGCGAGGATGCGCACTCGCGCGAAGCAGAAACATGTCGCAAGCGACCGCGCTCGGCGCGAGAATGTGCCAAGGCACATTCTTTTTTATGTGTAATAGGAAATTCCTTGGAATTTCCTATTACATGATCAACACCATTTATATTTCAGGAGAAGGAAGATATGGATCACAGCGAAAAATTAAAATTATACGGCTTTAATAACCTGACAAAGGCGCTTAGCTTTAACATTTACGACGTCTGCTATGCCAAGACACCGAGGGAGCAGAAGGATTATATTGCCTACATCGATCAGCAGTACAATTCGGAACGCCTGACCCGGATCCTAACATCGCTGACGGATATGATCGGGGCGCGGGTATTGAGTATTTCCCAGCAGGACTACGATCCGCAGGGCGCTTCCGTCACGCTTCTGATTGCGGAAGGTTCCATGATGCCGGTGCAGGGGGAGACGCAGGTGGCGCACCTCGACAAGAGCCATGTCACTGTGCACACCTACCCCGAGTACCATCCGGATACCTGCCTTGCGACCTTCCGCGTGGACATCGACGTGGCCACCTGCGGCGAGATCACGCCGCTGTCCACCCTCGACTACCTCATCGGCTCGTTCGATTCGGACATTATCACGATGGACTACCGCGTGCGCGGCTTTACGCGCGATATTGAGGGCAAAAAGCTGTTTATGGATCGTGAGATCCGCTCGATTCAGGATTATATCTCAAGGAAACGCTGCGGCGCTATGATGTGGTCGATATCAATGTGTACGAGACAAATCTGTTCCATACCAAGATGATGCTGAAAGAGATCGACCTGCAGAATTATCTGTTTAAGACAGATGTCTATGAACTTCCGCCGACCACCAGGCTCAGTATTATGGACAGCCTGCGGCGGGAGATGATTGAAATTTTCAGCGGAAGGAATGTGTTTTTAAAAGAAATGCTTTTTGAGAGGAAAGAGAATGGTTTGACTGGAAAATACGATAGAAGAAACGAATGAGTGAGTTTCAGGAGGAACGGCAGATGGAAGAAGAAAGAAGAAATCTGGAGCCGGGCGTCGGAAGGAGTACACGGCGCAGAAGGGAAGCTTCAGGACAGAAGGAAACTGGGGGAAGGCAGTCGAAGAGATGACGCGCTGACCCAGGAGCGCGCGCCGATCTATGAGGCGCTGGAAGCATTTCAGAAGATGCGCGTGGTGCCGTTTGATGTTCCGGGGCACAAGAGGGGGCGCGGCAACCCGGAGCTGACGAAACTTTTGAGGAGAGACCTGCATGCGGCTGGACGTCAATTCCATGAAGCCGCTCGATAACCTCTGCCATCCAGTGTCCGTCATTGCGGATGCGGAGCAGCTGGCGGCTGAGGCATTCGGGGCGGCACACGCATTCCTGATGGTCGGCGGTACGACATCGGCGGTCCAGAGCATGGTGCTGACGGCAGTCAAGCGGGGCGAGAAGATTATATTGCCGCGAAATGTCCATCGCAGCGTCATGGGCGCGATGGTGCTTGGCGGTGCGGTTCCGGTCTATGTGAATCCGGCTGGCGATAAGAGACTGGGGATTCCGCTTGGAATGCGCGTGGAAGATGTGCGCCGGGCGATCAAGGAAAATCCAGATGCTAAGGCGGTGTTTGTGAATAATCCGACGTATTACGGCATTTGTTCGGATCTGCGCTCGATCGTAAAGCTGGCACATGAGCATGGGATGTTGTGTTTAGCTGATGAGGCTCATGGAACCCATTTTTATTTCGGGGAAAATATGCCGGTTTCCGCGATGGCAGCTGGGGCGGATATGGCGGCGGTTTCGATGCACAAATCGGGCGGGAGCCTGACGCAGAGCTCGATTCTTCTGACGGGTCCGGGTATGTCCGCCGGGTATGTCCGCCAGATTATCAATCTGACGCAGACGACGAGTGGTTCCTACCTGCTCCTTTCCAGCCTCGGTATCTCCAGACGGAACCTGGCGCTTCGCGGGCGTGAGGCATTTAAGCAGGTGGTGGAGCTGGCGGAGTATGCGAGAACAGAAATCAACCGGATTGGCGGTTATTATGCCTATTCGAAGGAGCTGATAAACGGTGACAGCATCTATGATTTCGATGTGACCAAACTTTCAATTCACACGCGCGATATCGGGCTGGCGGGGATCGAGGTTTATGATCTTCTCGGGACGAGTACGATATCCAGGCGGAATTTGGTGATCTGGGAAATATTCTGGCATATCTCTCCATCGGTGACCGACAGCGGGAGGTAGAGCGCCTGGTCAGCGCACTGGCGGAGATCAAGCGCCGGTTCAGCCGGGATAAATCGACGCTGATGGATTTTGACTATATTGACCCGATCGTGGCGATGTCGCCGCAGGAGGCATTTTACGGAGAAAAAGAATCTCTTCCGATCCGCGAGACAGCCGGACGTGTGTGCAGTGAGTTTGTCATGTGCTACCCGCCGGGCATTCCGATTCTGACGCCGGGCGAGCAGATCACGGAAGAGATCATTGACTACATTGCGTATGCGCTGGAAAAAGGATGTTCAATGACTGGACCGGAGGATCCGGGGATTGAGCGCCTGAATGTGCTGAAATAGATAAGCAGTAGGTAGAAAGGGGAAAATTATGAATTTCTGGTTTTCAGAGAATCATACGCCAAATGTAAAATTTCCATCCGGGTGGAACGCCAGCTTTACAGCGGAAAGAGCGAGTTTCAGCGGATCGATGTCTTTGATTCGCCGGAATTTGGGCGGTTTCTGACTTTGGATGGATATATGATGCTGACGGAAAAGGATGAATTTATCTATCACGAAATGATCACGCATGTGCCGATGGCAGTGCATCCGTTGGTCAAAAGGTACTGGTGATTGGAGCCGGGGATGGAGGCGTGATCCGGGAGCTGACCCGCTATCCGGAAATCGAGCACATCGACATGGTGGAGATCGATCCTCTGGTGGTGGAGGTGTGCCGGAAATATCTGCCGAAGACAGCGTGCCGTCTTGATGATCCGAGACTCTCGATCCACTATGAGGATGGGCTGAAATATGTCCGCTTTAAGGAAAATGAATACGATCTGATCATCGTGGATTCGACCGACCCGTTTGGACCGGGCGAGGGGCTTTTACCCGGGAATTTTACGGGAACTGCTATAAGGCGTTAAAAGAGGACGGCATCATGGTCAATCAGCACGAGAGCCCCTTCTATGCCGAGGACGCGGAGGCGTGCAAGCGGGCACATAAGCGGATCGTAGAGTCGTTTCCGATCAGCCGCGTCTATCAGGCGCATATCCCGACGTATCCGTCCGGCCATTGGCTGTTCGGCTTTGCCTCGAAGAAATACCATCCGTTAAAGGATTTGGATGAGACAAGATGGAACCTGCGGGGGCTGGACTGCCGGTATTATACGACGACCCTGCATAAAGGGGCATTTTACCTGCCGGCATATGTGGAGGAGATGTTAGAAGATGTTGAAGGCAAATATTGAGACGTTTCTGGCGTGTGACGCCAGCTATGAGGAGGCGGGGATCGTGCTCTACGGCGCGCCGTTTGACTCGACCACTTCGTACCGCCCGGGCACCCGGTTCGGCTCACGGGCGATCCGCTCGGAATCCTATGGGCTGGAATCGTATTCGCCGTACCAGGACCGTGATCTGACCGATTACGCTGTGTTTGACGCGGGCGATCAGGAGCTCTGCTTTGGCGACGCATCGTTGGCGTTAAAGGATCTGCGGGAACGGGCGGCGGAGGTTGCCGGGGATGGCAAGATACCATTTATGCTGGGCGGCGAGCACCTGGTGACGCTGGCACCGGTGCAGGCGCTGGCAGAGAAATATCCGGATCTGCATATCATCCATTTTGATGCACATGCCGATCTGCGGGACGATTATCTGGGTGCGAAACTTTCGCACGCCTGTGTGCTGCGCCGCTGCTGGGAAGTCCTGGGAGACGGCAGGATCACGCAGTTTGGTATCCGCTCCGGCGACCGGGAGGAATGGCGCTGGGGAAAAGAACACGTGACGACGCATCCATTTATTGTGGATATGGAAGTCCTTCAGGAAACTCTTCGGAAACTGGAAGGAAAACCGGTGTATTTTACCCTGGATCTGGATGTGCTGGATCCGAGTGTATTTCCGGGAACAGGAACGCCGGAACCAGGCGGAATCAGTTTTGAGGAACTTCGACGGGCAGTCACGCAGATCTGCAGCGCAGCTCGGATTGTTGGATGTGATGTGAATGAATTATCCCCGGCGCTGGATGCGTCCGGTGCATCGACGGCGGTGGCGTGCAAGATTGTAAGGGGAGATGCTGCTGGCGCTGTTGGGAAATCCAAAGATTAAGTAAGAAATGTTTTTGACGGGTCCCAAGGTCAAAAATTCTCCTGCAAGCAAGCTTGCGTCGAACTTCTGACCTTTTGACCTTGGTATCATCAAATAAAAGTGTGTGTTTGAGACATGAACTGAAAAGGGTTTGAACAAAAGCAAATGTGAAATTTGGATTATAAAATGGAACAAAAACAGAGTACATTTCAGAATACAGGAGGAAAAAAGATGGGAAAAGCGTTAATTATCGGATGTGGAGGCGTAGCTTCCGTAGCAATTCACAAGTGCTGCCAGAACAGCGACGTTTTTGAGGAGATCTGCATTGCAAGCCGGACGAAGTCCAAATGCGATGCGCTGAAAAAAAATTAGAAGGAACCACCAAGACGAAGATCCAGACTGCGCAGGTGGATGCAAACAACGTGGATGAGCTGATTGCCCTGATTGAGAAATTTAACCCGGATGTGGTGCTGAACCTGGCGCTTTCCGTACCAGGATCTGACGATCATGGATGCCTGCCTGGCGACGAAGACTCATTATATCGATACTGCGAACTACGAGCCGGAGGACACCGCCAAATTTGAATACAAATGGCAGTGGGCATATCGTGAGAAATTTAAAGAGGCGGGCATTACCGCACTGCTGGGAAGCGGCTTTGATCCGGGTGTAACCGGTGTATTTTCGGCGTATGCGCTCAAGCATTAGTTTGACGAGATCAACTACATCGACATTCTCGACTGCAACGCCGGCGACCACGGCTATCCGTTCGCGACCAACTTTAATCCGGAGATCAATATCCGGGAGGTGTCGGCAAACGGTTCTTACTGGGAAGATGGACACTGGGTAGAGACGAAACCGATGGAGATCAAGAGAGAGTATGATTTTGACGGCGTCGGTATGAAGGATATGTACCTGCTTCACCATGAGGAGATCGAATCGTTGGCGCTCAATATGCCGGGAATCAAGCGGATCCGCTTCTTCATGACCTTCGGTCAGAGCTACCTGACCCATTTAAAGTGTCTGGAGAACGTCGGCATGACTTCGATCGAGCCGATTATGTACGAAGGAAAGAGATCGTACCGCTGCAGTTCTTAAAGGCAGTGCTTCCGGATCCGGCATCCCTTGGTCCTCGTACTGTTGGAAAAACGAATATCGGATGCATTTTCCAGGGTAAGAAGGATGGAAAAGAGAAGAAGTATTACTTATATAATATCTGTGATCATCAGGAGTGCTACAAAGAGGTTGGTTCCCAGGCGATCTCCTATACAACCGGTGTACCGGCGATGATCGGTGCGATGCTGGTGATGAATGGAACCTGGCAGAAACCGGGCGTTTATAATATTGAAGAATTTGATCCGGATCCATTTATGGATGCGTTAAATAAATGGGGACTTCCGTGGAAGGAATCCTGGGATCCGGCACTGGTGGATTAAGATAAAAAATGCCTCCATGTAAGAAAATGGTTTTATTTTGCGCTTTTTAGGCGTAGGAAGCGAATGGACAGGGAAGATGGAAGCGAGAAGGAAAGGAAGGAAAACAGATGCAGGAACGGGAGGCGGCTGGGGTTCTCCGGGACACGGAGGCGATCCGCACGCCATTTTATGTGGTGGATGAGACGCTTTTAAAGAAAAATCTGGAAATTTTGAAAGATACGGCAGAGCGGGCTGGATGCCGGATTCTGCTGGCACAGAAAGCATTTTCCATGTATTCGGTCTACCCGCTGATTCGTCAGTATCTGTCGGGAACCGCGGCGAGCGGGCTTTATGAGGCGCGACTTGGAAAAACGGAGTTTGGCATGGGGAGACCCATGTGTTTTCTGCCGCCTACCGCCCGGATGAGTTTGATGAGATTTTAAATTATGCCGACCACATTGTTTTTAATACGCCGGGGCAGGTGCTGAAATATGGTGAAAAAGTAAAAAAAGCCGGAAAACAGGCGGGACTCCGGCTGAACCCGGAGTGTTCCACGCAGGAGGGTCACGCGATCTATGATCCGTGTGCGCCGGGATCCCGCATGGGGACGACTCTTTCGATGCTTTCGGAGGCGGGAAACTTTGAAGAAACTATCCTTCCGTATCTGAATGGATTTCATATGCATACGCTCTGCGAGCAGGATTCCGATGCGCTGGAGACGACGCTGCGGGCAGCGGAGGAGAAGTTTGGAGCCTGGTTTTCAAAGGTAAAATGGCTGAACCTGGGCGGCGGACACCACATTACGAGAGAAGATTATGACCGGGAACGCCTGATCCGCCTGGTGCGCGGACTGCGCGAAAAATATGGTGTGGAAGTATACCTGGAACCGGGCGAGGCAGTTGTCTTAAACGCGGGATTTCTTGTAACTTCCGTGCTGGAGACGATGGAAAACGGCATGCAGATTGCCATTCTGGATACGTCCGCCGCCTGCCATATGCCGGATGTGCTGGAGATGCCATACCGCCCGCCGCTTATCGGAGCGGGAGAAGCGGACGAAAAGCCGTATACGTTCCGCCTGGGCGGACCAACCTGTCTTTCGGGGACTGCATCGGGGATTATTCGTTTGATGCACCGCTAAAAAGGGCGGACGGCTGGTGTTTGGCGATATGGCGCTCTATACGATGGTCAAAAAAATAATACCTTTAATGGAATGCCGCTTCCGTCGATCGTATACCGGCATGAAGATGGGACAGCGGAAGTGGTGCGGGCGTTTGGATATGAGGATTTTGTGGGACGGTTGTAAGTCTGGGAGAACCGGGGATTGTATTTTTTAATAAAAAGAGTAAAATGAAGAGACTTGCAGAAAGATTACAAAGAATGCCTGCGGGGACAGCCGTTACACAGTATGGAAATAACGGTTGCACAAGTTTTGGAGAATAAAAGGATAGAGATAAAGTTATGATACAGGACATCGCACCACATCGCTACGACAATACATACCACATTCAGAAACCTGGAGCACAGGACTACGTCTTCTGCATCCAGAAAGGCCGGATTCTTCTGCGTGAGACCGCGGAGGAACATGTGCTTACTATCCCGCGCCGGGAGGAGATTGAGGCGGCAGTTCCGGAACTGATGGATCGGGCGGTCTATCTCTTTTCGGTTGATGAGAAGCCATATTTTCTGGTCAGTGTGCCGGAGAAAGAAGCAGAAGAGATTCTCGCAAAGCTAAAAGAAGGGGCTGGTCAGATGTCTGTTTCGGACAAAAATAATATGGAAGCTGGGAAGACGGATTCTGGTACACTGGAAGGGGCAGAAAAGAGTTGAAACAGCTTTTTGCTATGCATGGAAAACGCCGACCGACATCCGTGCGATGGAGCCGATGCACCAGGCATTTGCAGCGATCACGGCGGTGCAGCTGTGGCGCTGGAGACAGAGCCGTCAGTTCTGCGGGCGCTGTGGGGCAAAGACGGAGGACAGCAAGATCGAGCGGGCGCTCGTCTGCCCGGTCTGCGGCCAGACGGAATACCCCAAGATCTGCCCGGCCGTGATCGTGGCGATCACGAACGGGGACAAACTTATGTCGCGCTACCGCGTCAACCACAGTACCTACCGTGGATATGCGCTGATCGCTGGATTTGTCGAGATTGGGGAGACATTTGAAGAGACCGTCCGCCGCGAAGTGATATTCAGGATGCAATGTCATCATCGGTCTTTATGAGGGCAGCAAGTCATGGAAGAAAGCAGAAGAGCAGGGCTTCAAGGTATATGTTGCTGCAGAGGCTGCAAAGCAGGCTGATATCATCATGATTCTTATAAATGATGAGTTACAGGCAGATATGTACAAGAAGGATATCGAGCCAAACCTTGAGCCGGGTAACATGCTTATGTTCGCTCACGGCTTCAACATCCACTTTGGATGCATTAAGCCACCAAAGGATGTAGATGTAGCTATGATCGCACCTAAGGCTCCGGGACATACAGTACGTTCAGAGTACCAGGCAGGAAAAGGAACACCTTGTCTTATCGCTGT
>VOFH01000744.1_pt1 | contig 108000 bp, 158 predicted proteins | sample 5384091 | NCBI WGS metagenome assembly VOFH01 (sample SAMN12384727, study PRJNA508395) | human gut metagenome | isolation source: healthy gut G | host: Homo sapiens
CACGGTTCTGGCTCTTGTCATCATCGATAAGGTGGGCCCAAGAAGCTGGTTTATTACGGAGTTTCGGGAATGGTTGTTTCTCTGATTCTCATCGGCCTGTACTTCCTCTTCGGAGATTCTCTGGGAGTATCCAGCCTCTTCCTGCTCATTTTTCTTCCTGTTCTATGTATTCTGCTGTGCCGTGTCTATCTGTGCCGTGGTGTTCGTGCTCCTCTCGGAGATGTATCCCACCAAGGTTCGCGGACTGGCCATGTCGATAGCAGGATTCGCTCTGTGGATCGGAACGTACCTGATCGGACAGTTGACCCCCTGGATGCTCCAGAACCTTACCCCCGCCGGAACATTCTTCCTGTTCGCCGTCATGTGCGTACCGTATATGCTGATTGTCTGAAACTCGTGCCGGAGACCACCGGGAAGTCGCTGGAGGAGATTGAAAGATATTGGACCCGTTCGGAATAGTAAAACAAAAAAGACCTTAATAACTTAATAATAAAAGATGTATGGATTTTAAGAAACTGGCAATTCAATACAAGGATGAACTCTTGGATAATGTTCTTCCTTTCTGGCTTGAGAACTCACAAGACCATGAGTATGGTGGCTACTTCACCTGTCTGGACCGTGAAGGAAAAGTTTTCGATACGGATAAGTTTATCTGGCTGCAAGGCCGCGAGGTGTGGATGTTTTCCATGCTTTACAATAAAGTGGAAAACGTAAGGAATGGCTGGATTGTGCCGTTCAAGGTGGTGAATTTTTAAAAAGATACGGACATGATGGAGACTATAACTGGTACTTTTCACTTGACCGTTCGGGTAGACCATTGGTAGAACCATACAATATCTTTTCATATACATTCGCTGCCATGGCTTTCGGTCAGCTAAGTCTTGCTACCGGCAATCAGGAATATGCAGACATTGCCAGGAAAACTTTCGATATTATCCTTTCCAAGGTGGATAATCCGAAAGGCAAGTGGAACAAGCTGCATCCGGGGACGAGAAATCTGAAGAATTTCGCCCTGCCGATGATTCTGTGCAACCTTGCCTTGGAGATTGAGCATTTATTGCCTGGCGATTATCTGGAACAAACGATGGAGACGCATTCACGAGGTGATGGATGTTTTCCACCGCCCGGAACTGGGAGGAATTATTGTTGAGAATGTGGACACTGACGGTCATCTTGTTGATTGCTTTGAAGGCCGCCAAGATGACTCCGGGTCACGCCATCGAGGCAATGTGGTTCATCATGGATTTAGGCAAGCGTTTGAACCGTCCGGAATTGATAGAAAAGGCGAAGAATATAACCCTTACAATGCTTGAATATGGTTGGGACAAAGAATATGGAGGTATCTATTATTTTATGGACCGTAATGGCTATCCTCCCCCAACAGTTGGAATGGGATCAGAAATTATGGTGGGTTCACATTGAAACTCTGATTTCATTGCTCAAAGGTTATCAACTGACCGGAGATAAACAGTGTATGGAATGGTTTGAGAAGGTACACAATTATACATGGACACACTGCAAAGATAAAGAGCATTCCGAATGGTATGGATACTTAAACCGAAAAGGAGAAGTGTTGCTGCCACTCAAAGGAGGGAAATGGAAAGGTTGTTTCCATGTGCCAAGAGGACTGTACCAATGCTGGAAAATGTTAAACTCTATTGATGAAAAAAAAAGTCACTTATGCTAAACATACGAATCATATATATATGCTGTCTGATCCTAACTTTTGCATCTTGTAAAATGAAAGATGAAATAACATGTTATGGAGGATCTGACAGTGACTTAGTACAACTTCTGGAAAAGGAAGGATACACTCTGAAATTTTATCCATCCGTGAGTGAAGCTCTGCAGAATGCTCCAGAAAAATCCGGCCTTTTGTTAGTGATTCATATCCAGAAAAGGGACATCCATTAGTCAGGAAGACGAAAGTCTGATTGAAGCTAAATCATTGCGTGTTCTTGTTGAATTTCCACAAAGAATAGGAACTACTGATAGTAGCAAGTCTGACACACTAAATTTAGAGCGGATTGTAGTCTGTGATTCAATTAACACGGAACTTCCTTTTTCATGAGCTTGTTATCTTTTTAATAGATGTATTTTAAAAGAAACCAGCGATTCTATCAATCATCCGATACTTGTTGCTGCCAAAGTTGCAGGATTTGATAAAGCCGTGTATGGGCTTAAGGATACAGAGACCCGACCTGTTTTATATTATAGAACATCCGCATCTTCTGGTATCCACAACCTGCATTAGTCATTTTGCATCCGACAGATATATGCCTGAACAAAAAATAAAATCATTGTATGAATATATATTCAGGTGGTTACTTAGTAAGAATACAGTCACATTCTCATCATGGATAACTTACATAACCCCCTCTTATACCCCCGAGCGATGTGCTGCCAGAAAATGCAGGTTACGAGAGCATAAAAAAAGGAATCGAATGGTTTTACAATGGGCATTTTCTAGTGAATTTTGAATGGAAACAGAATTGGGTTGATAAATATATGGGAGATGGCACAATGCCTATAGGCCCAAGTATACCAGATCAGTTTCAAAATGGTGATGGAAGTTTAGGAGTATTGGAAGGGCACATGTCACGAGATCCGTTATGATGGAAGTCAATTGTATCGATATTGATGAGATCAGATGTCCAAGGAGAGGCGTCATACGCATTTGCGGCGGCTGGAGATCTATTGGAGAATAATGAATATTCTAAGGTAGCCACCAATCTGATAGATTATTCTTTTAAGGAATACAGGGATTCGGAAAGAAACGATCCGGCATCTCCTTCGTATGGATTATTAGGATGGGCTTACACGCATAAAGGTACCTATTACGGTGACGATAATGCACGCTTTCATTTTTAGGAGTCATAGCTTCATCTGCATTATTAAATGACACTGAATGGGACAAGAAAATAGCCGAAGGAATTATCGGGAATTTCCGAACGACTGGCATTAACGGCTTTAGAGGAGGATCATTGCTTGATACAGACATACAAAAAAAGAGGATGGAAGTCATTCTATGATAACAATACAGTGAACCTTCATGCGCATTTTGAGGCTTGGAATTGGGCTTGCTACCTTTGGTTATATAATCAGACACAGTATGAGCCGTTACTTGAAAGGTCTAAAAAGCCTTATCTATGATGATGGCTTCCTATCCTGAACAATGGTCGTGGACAAATGGTATACAGCAGGAAAGAGCTCGTATGATTCTTCCATTGGCTTGGTTATACCGGGTAGAACCAACAGAGGAACATTTGAAATGGCTCCATTATATGACAAATGAGTTACTTAAAAAATCAAGTAACTTGTGGAGGTATCCGCGAAGAGCTGGGAGATGAATCTAAGAGTTCATTCGGGCATTCACCTTCCAATGAAGCGTATGGCAGCACAGAGGCCTCTTTAATTTTCGACAATGGAGATCCTGTAGCGGATATGCTGTATACAACCAATTTTGCATTTGTGGGATTATGCGAAGCGGCAAAGGCCACCAATGATTCTACCTATGTAAAAGCAGTGAATCAAATGAGAGACTTTCTGATTCGTATTCAGGTAAAAAGTGACAAATTCAGAAATGTGGATGGAGCTTGGTTCAGAGCCTTCAATTATCAGGATTGGAATTATTGGGCTGCGAATGCTGATGCAGGTTGGGGAGCATGGAGCACGCTAACCGGATGGATACAAAGCTGGATTGTAGGCACTCAATTCCTAATGGAGAAAAACACATCGCTATGGGAACTATCAAACAGAAAAGATATCTCTAAGACAGCAAATAAAGTTATAGAAGAAATGATAAACAATAACAACTATAAATGATGCGATACATTCTATTACTACTGATAATATCATTTGGGTGCAGTCCTGTTTTTGCTGAAAATAGGGCTATGAAAGATATGTGCAATAGGTTGTTTCCCGAACATTCAGGCAATTTTACTTTTGAATTAGCGCCTGATTCCTTAGAGAATGATTTCTTTACTATCGAATCTATCAATGATAAAATTAAAATCTCGGGGAATAACAATAATTCATTGGCAACAGGGTTAAATCATTATCTGAAATATTATTGCCATACACATGTGTCTTGGTATGCTACCGATAAAATAGAAATGCCGCGGCAACTACCTGTTTTTGTTAGATAAAATAACCATTTTCGCAAAGTGCAAAACAAGATTTTTTCTGAACTATTGCACATTTGGATATTCAATGCCTTATTGGAAATGGAAGGACTGGGAACGCTTAATTGATTGGATGGCATTAAATGGAGTGAACACACCGCTTGCTATCACCGGGCAAGAAGCTATATGGTATGATGTATGGAAAGAAATGGGCTTAAAAGATCAAGAAATCCGGTCATATTTTACAGGACCTGCACATCTGCCGTGGCATAGGATGTCAAATGTTGACTATTGGCAAAGTCCATTACCCTTATCCTGGCTGAAGAATCAAAGAAAGTTGCAGAAACAGATTGTTGATCGGGAAAGACTTTTAGGCATGACACCAGTGTTGCCGGCTTTCTCCGGCCATGTTCCCGCAGAGCTCAAAGGTTATATCCGGATGCCGCAATTACTCAAATGAGTCAATGGGGAGGATATGATTCAAAATATCGGAGTCATTTTATTGATCCGATGGATCTTTATTCGGTAAAATCAAAAAAGATATCTGGAGAAACAGACTAAACTTTATGGAACAGACCATATATATGGCATTGACCCTTTTAATGAAGTCGATTCTCCTAATTGGGATGAGGACTTCTTACGTACTGTATCAGATAAAATATTCCATTCGATTGAGCAGGTAGATAGTTTGGCACATTGGATACAGATGACGTGGATGTTTTTATCATAGCAAAGACAAATGGAGTCAACCTCGTATTAAGGCTTTTTAAATTCAGTGCCGGATGATAAACTAATTTTACTGGATTACTATTGCGATAGCGTTGAGATTTGGAGAGAGACACAGCAATATTATGGAAAGCCATACATTTGGTGTTACTTGGGCAATTTTGGTGGAAATTCGATGTTGGCAGGTCACGTGGATGATGTTAGTGCTAAGCTGAATCGGCTGTTTGTTGAAGGAGGAAAAATATATCCGGAGTGGGAGCTACTTTAGAAGGGCTGGATGTAAATCCATTCATGTATGAATTTGTATTAGAAGGCCTGAGTCATACCATCACTAATGCAGACTGGATGAAAAATTGGGCATTATGCCGGGAGGAAGTAAAAGTAGCCATATTATAGATGCTTGGCAGCAATTATATAAAAAATATATATCCATCACGCCACTGCAGGACAAGCAGTGTTGATGAAACGCCCGTCCCATGCTTGAAGGAACTGACAGTTGGAATACACACCCTGATATCTATTACGATAACAAGAGGAACTATGGCATATTTGGGGAAAATTCCTGGAAGCAAAAAATGTGGATTCATCCGGATATAAATTTGACGTAATAAACATAGGAAGACAGGTCTTAGGAAATCTATTCTCTGATTTTCGGGATTCATTTACAGCTTGTTATCGACAGAAAAATATAGAAGGCATGAAAGAGTGGGCAGAAAAGATGAACACGCTTTTTACAGATGTCGATAGATTATTGTCTTGTGAGTCCAGTTTTTCTATAGGCAAATGGATAAAAGATGCTCGCGATTGGGGTAAGAATCTCAAAGAGAAAGAATATTATGAACAAAATGCACGTTGTATATTGACCACTTGGGGACAGAAGGCTACTCAATTAAATGATTATGCGAATAGAGGATGGGGAGGGCTTACTGATTCTTATTATCGGAAACGATGGGAACTTTTCACCCAATATGCTATTGATGAGATGTCGCATGGAAAAGAAATAGACGAAAAATCTTTCTATAATTTAATCACAGAATTCGAATACCAGTGGACATTGCAAACAAATGTATACTCTGAATCTTCAGGAGAGGATCCTATAAGAATTGCCAATTTGCTATACATAAAGTATAACCCTATTTTGATAAATGAAATGGAAGTAATATATCTAATAATTTTTTTATAAATGTAATAATATGAGAACATGTATCGACAATCGAAAAAGGAAAGTCTTTAATGATATAAAGCATCTTTCCACAAAAGCGGTTTTTACTCATTATTTTTCTGTCGTTGTTGCCTGCATTGCAAGTGATGGCCATGGAAACACCTGATGAAACGCAACAAAGAGTACCATTAGAGTTCAGGGGCGTGTATTAGACGAATTTAATCAACCCCCTTCCCGGAGTTTCTATTTTAGCAGTGAAATCAACAAAGGGTGTAATTACTGATATAGATGGAAATTACTCAATCGAGGTTGCGCCGGATGAAAACTGGAATTCTCGTACATCGGCTATCAGAAAAATGTAGTTCTAGTAAATGGGCGTAAGGATATTCCAATCAAAATGGAACCTTTGACGTCTGAATTAAAGGAGGTTACGGTAGTTGGTTATGGTACCCAAAGGAAAGCCAGTGTGATAGGTGCCATTACAGGACTTCCGGTTGGTAAGATCAATCGCTCCGTCAACAAATTAGTAATGTCTTAGCAGGACAAATGGCTGGTGTTGTTGCCGTGCAGCGCAGTGGTGAACCGGGTGAAGGGTCTGACTTCTGGATTAGAGGCGTTAGTACATTTGGTGCTAATAATCGTCCGTTAGTTCTTGTGGATGGCATTGAAAGAGATTTAAACCTGGTTGATCCGGAAGATATCGAGACCTTTTCTATTCTAAAAGATGCTACAGCCACGGCTATTTATGGCGTGCGAGGTGCTAATGGCGTTGTATTGATTACTACTCAAAGGAAAAGAAGAAGCAAACCTGTAATCAGCGCACGAGCAGAATTTTCAATACTGCAACCCACTAAGATGCCGAAAATGGCCAATGCGCAAGAGTTCATGGAGATGTATAATTTTGCATACGCTGATAATAAGAATGGAGAAGAATTCTACTCACCAGAAGCCATGGCTAAGTATTTGAATGGTTCAGATCCCGATCTGTATCCTAATATTAATTGGATGGATGAAATATATAAAAATTCGACAACCAGTGAACGTGTGAACATAAATGTAACTGGCGGGTCAGAAAAGGTAAAATATTATGTAGCTGGTTCTTATTATAAAGAAAATGGAGTATTTAGACCGGATAAGGGGTTAGGATATAATCCTGCCTCCAGTTGGTCAGATTTAACTTCAGGTCAAATTTGGATATCAATTTGTTCAAAAAATACGGTATTGAACATCAATCTGTCCAATCAATACGATGTGAAGAAGCAGCCTAATAATAATGCTAGCTTATGGATATACACGTTTAAAAACAATACCTATTGCTATCCCCAAAAGTATAGTGATGGGACTGTGGCGCGTCCTACTATTGGCGATAATCCATATAATTTGTTGAATCTCAATGGATACAATGAATTATTCACGAATAATGCTCAATCTTTGATTGGATTGACACAAGACTTCAGTCCGTGGATTAAAGGGTTAAAAGCCAATATAAAGTTTTCATGGGATGCATATAATTATGCTCATCTGAATCGGTCCAAAAATCCATCTACTTACTATGCTACCGGACGTAATGAGGATGGAAACCTGATGTATACGAAAATAATGATGGGAATGATTACTTGGTGTTATATAAAGATAATAAAGGAAATCGGACAACCTATCTGGAAGCTTCACTAACATACGAAAATCTTTTTTGCTAACGCACATCGTGTGGGGGGATTATTCTTATTCAACATGAGAGAAAAACAGATAACTTTCCGGATTCATACATAATGTCATTACCATATAGGAATCAAGGTATTGCAGGACGTGTCACCTATTCATATAAGGACCGTTACTTTATTGAAGGAAACTTTGGTTACAATGGTTCAGAAAATTTTGCCCCTAAAAACGATTTGGTTTTTTCCCGTCGGCTGCTATCGGATATATGATCAGTAATGAAGCTTTTTGGGAACCAATCTCTCATATTGTCAGTGTTCTGAAATTTAAAGGTTCTTATGGTATTATAGGTAATGATCAGATTGGTGGAAACAGACGATTTGCCTTTAATTCGGAAATGGCGGATGTGAATGGCTATACTTTCGGAACTACAGGTGGAAACCGATTTCTGGTATAGGTACGGGATATCCGGGTAACCCTATGTTTCTTGGGAAGAAGCAAAGAAAATGAATATAGGTGTTGAGTTGGAACTATATAATTCATTAAAATTGAATGTTGATTATTTCCATGAACGTCGCTCTGGTATTTTTATTGAACGGGGTGCTGTTCCGTCAGTAGTAGGTGTAAATGTTAATCCATACCTTAATTTAGGAGATGGAGAATAAAGCTGTTGATGCCTCTTTGAATATTATAAAACTATCAATAAAGATTCGAATATTTCAGTGAGAGGTAATTTCACATACAATAGAAATAAAAAATTGTATGATGATCAACCTTCAGCGAACTACCCATATAAAGATGTAATAGGTAAGCCCTGGAATCAACAGTTTGGCTATATAGCATTGGGATATTTCAGAACGGGTCAGAAATACAAAATAGCCCCTAAACAAATTGTAACCTCGAGAGTAGGAGATTTAAAATACAAAGATATTAATGGAGACGGCATTGTTGATACTGATGATTATGTAGCAATAGGGCGCACGGCCATTCCGGAAATAAACTATGGTTTTGGTGCCAATATTAGTTATAAAGATTTTGATGTCGCATTCTTCTTTCAAGGTATTGGCAATGTTACCGGATTCATAGGTGGTGAAACAATCGATATGTCTGATACGAATCAGTTATTCTCGAATGTTTATCAAGATGTTGCGTTGAATTATTGGAGACCCGACCGTCCTAATGCCAAATATCCGAGATTGGCAATCAGTGGTAGTGAAAACAATAAAGCACCCTCAACCCACAATCAGGTGGACAAAAGTTTTATGCGTTTGAAAAGCGCAGAAATTGGTTATACGCTGCCCAAAGAAGTGTGCCACAAGATGGGAATATCTCTCGTACGGTTTTATGTATCAGGTACGAATCTGTTGACATTCTCCAAATTTAAATTGTGGGATCCGGAAATTGATAATTCACAAGGTTCATCATATCCTAATATGCGTGTATTTAATATTGGTTTAAACTTTAATTTCTAATATATTATGAAGAAACTAAGATATATCATAATTGCTTTTTTGTCATTAGGTTTTATTTTCTTGTTCTGATTATTTAGAACATAATTTTAATGATCAGATGACAATAGAAGAAGTTTTCAGCAAACGTCCTACAACAGAACGCTTTCTGGCAGGACTTTACGGTTATATACCAGAAGAGATTAATGCATACGATCAGTCTTTTGTCCCTTTTTGCGCTGATGATGCTTATTTTTCTTGGGAAAAGATGGACTATGAATTGGTCAATAGTGGAAGTTACAATCAGTCGACAACAGGAGTAAGAGGTGAATGGACACCTAAATTTAATCCTTGGTCAAAAAATACTATGTAGCAATTAATCAAGCGACTACATTTATTGCCCATATTGATGAATGCAAAGAGCTGACGGGAGAAGAAAGGGAAGTTATGAAAGCGGAGGCCCGTTTTCTTAGAGCTTATTATTACTTCAATTTATTCAAACAATATGGTCCCATATATCTTTGGTATGATCAAATAGCAGATTTAGCCATTAAATCAGAAGTAATAGATAGAAACACGGTTGATGAGTGCGTAAGCTTTATCGAAAAAGAGATGTATGATGCAGCACAGATTTTACCTAAAACAATCAAGATCCTACTACCTGGATGGGCCGTATGACCAAAGGGGCTGCATTAGGTATGCGTTCCCGAGTTTTGCTCTTTGCCGCTCGCCCTTTATTCAACGGGGGAGGTAGTATTGGATATGGCAGAGGAATGGTCAATCATGAAGGTAAACCAATCTTCCCTCAAGGTGAGGATTTGAATAAGTGGACGAAAGCTGCCGAAGCTGCAAAATGGTTATTGATCTGGATGTTTACAAACTCCATTTTAACAAGACGGAAACAGACCCTGTACTTAAAGCGATGAATTCCTATCGAGAAGTATTTACCGAGAAATGGAATGAAGAATTAATTATTGCCAGATATTATAAAGATGGTGAGGTATGGAATCAACGGGTTGTTCCCCCAAGAGTATTTGGAGTGGGCTTGGGTGGTTATACTCCCACCATGAAATTGGTCGATGCATACCCTATGATGGCTTCAGGCAGATATCCAGTCACAGGATATAAAGCAGACGGTTCCCCGATTATAGATGATAAATCAGGTTACGAAGCAAATGGTTTCACTGACGGTTGGCTGCATCCTACTCATAGAGACAAAGGTATTAAAGTACATAATAGCATGAAAGGAAGAGACGGACGTTTTTACGCATCTATATTTTTAATGGAATGTATTGGATCCATCCGGATGGAACTAAAGAACAGTATGCCCCCTGTAACTTTCTTCACAGGAGGTACTTCATCCTATGCCCATAGCAGCGGTGATTATGTAAAAACAGGTTTTGTATTTACTAAATTTACAGATCTAATATTGATACTCGTAAAAACACATGGGGTTCTTTCACGTGGAGTTATTTGCGTTTGGCTGAAATTTATTTGAATTATGCGGAAGCATGCAATGAAAAAGCCTGCCAGAGATGCCAAAGAAGCTTTTAGTATATATAAACAAGATACGCGAAAGAGCTGGATTAGGTAAACTGGAAAATGCATATCCGGCAGTGGTCGACAGTAAGGAAGAGCTGCGCAAATGGATTCGTCAGGAACGAATGGTTGAACTGGCTTTTGAAGGACTGCGTTATTATGACCTACGTACATGGATGGTAGCTGATAAAAAGCGAACGGTTTGCGTTATGGTTTGAATCTGCTGGCAACTGATTATGAAAGTTCTTGGGTACGTACCTCGAAAATTTGTCAACCCATTGTTTTCGAAAGAAAACATCATTTATTCCCTATTGCCCAAACCCAACTGAATGAAATGAAGAACTTTACCCAAAATGAAGGCTGGAACTAAAACAAGATATAGTTATGAAAAATTTAATCATTAAAATAATTATGGTCGTAACAAGTATATCATTTTTATAGCTTGTGAAGACAATAGAATGGATGGGATGGTGAAAGATAAAGTATATCTGGTCCAGTCCGGAGTTCAGGAAGTATATGTAAATTATAGAGACTTTGCCGATTATACAGTGACAGTGTATAAATCGGGTATTGGTGAACAAACGGCAAACGTTTCGATAGAAGTGGACGAAGAGACGCTAAAAGTTTACAACGAGGAGGAAAATACATCTTTTGAAATCATACCTGATGTATGCTATTCTATTTCCAAAACAAATTTTGACTTTTCGACTTCCACTGTGTCGTATAAAAGCTTGATTACTTTTGATGGTGATATAATAAAACGATATCAGCAAAGAGGTGAAAAAAAGTATGTATTGCCACTGAAGTTGCATGTTGATGGAAATGTGGATGTGAATGAGACTTCTTCCAGAATGATTTTAATTCCCATATTAGAATAGGTATCTCTACTTATACAAAAGTATACTTTTAAAATAATAAATTGATAGAACACATTATTTATGAAAAATATAATATTACTATTAGCTCTATTTCCTTTATTCTTGTCTTGTACAGATGATGATAAGGAGGAAGTGAAACATGACTATTTTACCGATTTTGTTACCGGGGTCACAGTGGGAGGGATTTGCGTCCTACTAGCATTCGGATTGATAACGAAATGAATAAAATATCTATTGATTTTCCAATAGGGAGCACACCTACAGCTGTTCCTGTGGAACTTGAATTGGCGTCTGGCGTTACGATGAAATCTCCATATTCTACTTCTAACACATTTGACTTGACAGAAATTATTCCTATTTATTTGGAATATAAGGGTGAAGATTATCGGTATCTCATTGTTGGAAACTATCTCCCGGAATCTATAGGTGGCGGAGTGATGCAGAATGGACCTGTACACGATATATCACTACTATATTATGGTGGTTCTCATCGCGCTACCAGGTGGACAGAAGAAGAATTGCAGGCAAATGTCACTTATACAGACCCAGCAGGAAAAGAGAACTGGCTTTTTTGATTCTTTCTTGTTTTTGGAAACACATACAGGAGAGGGTCGCAATTTTGAAAATGGCCTGGGCGGATTAGGAGCTCGGAAAACCGAATGGCAGGGATTGGTTGACAAATATTTTGCGGCAGACGGTCCTATCGCTCGCTTAAATTCTATCCTGTCAAAGTCGGCTACGCGTTTAGGGGCTCCTAAATATAAGCGCAGGCTTATAATCAGTATGCCTGCTGCATATAAAGACCAGAAAGATTGGGGAGAAATATCAGGAAGAGCTATGGACTTTTCGTTAACACTTGATTGTGTCAGCGCATGCTCATGGTATGTTGATTACATTATTCAGAAGTTTAATGAAGCCAATTTAAATTATTTATCTTTGGATGGCATTTATTTCGTAGCAGAACAATTAACGGATAATCGGCACTATCTTCCTCAAGTTGCAGACTATATAAAATCAAAAAATCTAAAATTCTATTGGATTCCTTATTGGGGCACTGATGGTATGGGAGAATGGGGAAAGTATGAAATTTGATGCTGCTTTCCTACAACCAAATTACTTCTTTCCCGCTCAAAAGCCTGATTATACAAGCTATTTCGACAGAGTCATTAGCTATGCGAAAAGTAAGAATATGGCTCTGGAAATGGAATTTGATGAAAGAGCATTGAAAAAGAACAGTCAAGATTACCGGGCTGACAGATTACGTGATTATTTACGCGCTTTTGATTCTTATGGAATTATCAAATCTTTCCCTATAGCTTATTATCAAAGTGACTGCATGGTGTATTCCTTAAAAAGCTCTATATACGAAGAAGACCGAGCTTTTGTATAATGAATTGTGTACCATGATTTCTAAAAGGCAAAAGGCTAGAGGAGAGAAATAAATATGGGCTATATGAACAAAAGTTTGGTTATGTTTTTCTTGACACTGCTGGCTATTTCTTGTGCCAGCAGTAGAAAGAAACCAATCATAAAAGAAAATGGTGTTATAGCCGATATGGTACTGATGTACTATGGAGGTGCACATCGCCAGACAGAATGGAATGAAGAACAATGTATGAAAAATGTTGCCTACAGAGATAAAAAAGGTGATTTACATTGGATGTTTGACGGCTTCTTATTTTTAGAATTCAAGGATGGAAAAGGGCGTAGTTTTGCTTCCTATTATGAGCCCATGTCCGCTAGGAAAAGTGAATGGAAAGGCTTGTGCGATAAGTATTTTCAGAAAGGTAAAGCTTTGGATGCTATTGAAAGCTGTATTGACGATGTAAAAAGAAATAGGAGCTCCCCGGCATGCGCGTAAGGTTGTTCTGACATTGCCAGAGCCTGTCCCTAACCAAAAGATTGGGGAGAGCTTAACGGTAGGCAGCTTGATTTCTCTAATGAGGCAGATCGTATAAATGCTTGTAAATGGTATATTGACTATGCGATAGACCGCTTTAAGAAGGCTCAATTCGAAAATATATCTCTGGATGGGTTCTATTGGATAGCGGAAGAAGCCACCAATAGCCGGACAATTTTGAATGAAATAGGCGCATATATGCGTTCATTGGTTATAAATTCTATTGGATTCCATATTGGGGTCGGATGGGCATGGAGAATGGAAAGAACTAAAATTTGATGTAGCTTACCAGCAACCCAACTATTTCTTTTTATGAGCAAAAACCAGATTCGATGCACCTGAAGACAGTTTGTGAATTTGCCAAAGAAAAAGGGATGTATCTGGAAGGCGAGTTTGATGAACGAGCACTAAAGAAAAGCCCGGACTATAGAGCGGATAGACTACATGAGTACATGGAAGCCTATGAAAATATGGAGCACTCTATGATATTCCATTAGCTTATTATATTGGAGACTGCATGGTTTATGACCTGGCAACTTCTTCCTATAAAGAAGACAATGATTTATATAATTGGTTTGCCGACATTGTTGTGAAAAGACAACATATCAGAGGTGAAAAATAACAGATTACTCACTTAACAATACTTATATTATGAAACATTTTAAAGATTTATTTTCGATTTTATGCCTTTTTGTTCATCACAACTGCATTTGTTGCTTGTGATGATGATAATGATGAATATGCTACTGATGACGAAACGATTTTTATCTGTACCGCAAGATGATTTGATTTTCACTTACGAAGGAGAGGCTAAAACAATCAATGTAACGGCAAGTGAAAATACTTTTGTGGCTTCAGTCACTACTGGAGATGAAACATGGGCCCATGTATCCACAGCAAATAATTCAGTAAAAATTGTAGTGGATGAAAATGTAGACCAACAAGAGCGTTCTACCACATTAACAGTGAAACTAAATGATGCAAGAAGTCGTATACGTGTAAAACAAGATGCTGCCCCAGCACCGGAAGCAAAGCCTAAAACCTTCACTGTTCCTACCTTTACAGGGACAGATAAGACTTTTGTATATAAATTGATGGATGGAAATACGCAGGTAGGTGAAATCTGTCGCGAGTACTTATGTTCTTCTGGCAATATTGACAAACAGGCTATCGTCGTATATCCAATGGTAGGCAATAGTGCTGATTTAACTCGCGGATTTGTAGTTTCTGTTTTGGATCAGGTATATGAAGAGGATATGCCAACCGAAGTCTTTAACGTAAGTTCAGAACCCATTCATAATGGAAGTGTGGCCTTTGACAAATCGGCTAATTCTATATCCAGTTATATTGCTGGTACAAAGGCCGCTCCTGCCCAGTTCTTATCTATTAGCAATTCCGGTGAGATAAAAGCAGTAGAAGCACTTAGTGATGAAACGTTAACCACTGCGCCTTATTATGCAACAGATGCCAGTGGCAATAATTATGGTATAGTAAAAATAGGAACACAATATCGGATGCAATATAACCTGAAGACTACAAAACTAGCCAATGGAAGTGACATTGCAACGGGCATAACAGGAGCTGATGCATGGAAGACTACTGCTGCTTATAGGGAATCTAGTTCACCGGAAAACCCGGATGCAGGATTTTTATATAATGCCGTCGCATGTGGATATTTGAGCGGTGCCTTTGCTGATGCTATTTCTCCGGAAGGTTTTACTATTCCTTCCAATGAAAAATGGAGTTCGTTAGTTAGTTATCTGTCAGGGACAAATACGGTAGATGTTGGAAGTAAGCTGAAGGTTACGGGTTTTGGTGAAAACTGGAATGTCTGGTATGACTATAAGGGGGGACTAATATCTCCGGTTTCTCTGCTTATGGCATAGGATATGGAAATGGAGACGGAACTTTGGCTCCAGATGGAATAAAAAGCCCATGTATTCTATTTGTCTTCAACGACTTACGGTGAAGGATTAGGACGATTCAATCTAAATGCCAGTGAAAGTAGTAGCCTTTTTGCAAACAGAAGGAGGATTTACTTTAGGATACGCTATACGTTGCATTAAATATTAATTGTTAAATTCTTAAGATGTCTGTTCTAGTTAATAACAAAACTAGAGCAGACTTTTATCTATTTTTACGTATGAAGAAATCAATTATAACACTATTATTCTCTTCTTTACTTTTTGCATGTACGCAGAAATATTCTGACGCATCTTATAAAGTCATTCCATTGCCCCAACAAATTAGTTTAAAGAAAACAGAGAGAAGCTTTACTATGAATTCTGCTACTCGGATTTTCTTTAAAGATTTAGCGTTAAAGGGTATCGCTAATCAATTTTCCACGACAGTAAAGCGTAACGCCAACCTCAATCTTCAAGTAGAAAAGGGCGATAAGAAAGAAGGAGCAAATGTCGTCATCTTTGAACTGGGATTGAAACATACCCATAAAGAGGCTTATCAAATCAATATTGATTCCTCCGAGATTCATATACAATCTGTGACTCCATCCGGAGCATCTTATGCAATGCAGACGCTTGTTAAATCAATACCTGTGCAAGAAGTTTCCGAAGTTCATTTTCCGGCAACGGAAATCAAAGATTATCCCAGATTTGCATACAGAGGAATGATGCTTGATGTGAGTAGACATTTCTCGGATGTAGAAATGGTGAAACGAACGATTGATATCCTGGCTTTGCATAACTTAAATGTATTCCATTGGCATTTGACAGACGATCAAGGTTGGCGAATGGAGATAAAGAAACGTCCTCTTTTAACACAAATAGGCGCATGGCGTGATAATACTGTGGTGGGACGCTATATAGGTGGTAATGATTATCCCACAGACAATCAACGTCATGGAGGTTTTATACTCAAGACCAAATAAAAAGACGTTATTGCGTATGCGGCCGAAAGATATATTACCATCATTCCGGAAATAGACTTGCCGGGACATACATCTGCAGTGTTAGCTTCCTATCCAGAGTTAGGATGTATTGAAAAAAGAATATAAAGTGGCTAACCGATGGGGAGTTATTAAAGATGTAATTTGTGCAGGAAATGAGCAATCCCTTCAGTTGTTTAAAGACGTGATGGATGAAGTATGCGAGCTGTTTCCCGGAAAATATATTCATATAGGAGGAGACGAGTGCGTCAAAGAGCGATGGCAGGCATGTTCGAAATGTCAGGGCAAAATTAAACAGCTTCATTTAAAAAGTGATTCCAGATTTTCTAAAGAGGATTATTTGCAAAGCTATTTTATGGGAGAAATAGCCCAATACCTGCATTCTAAAGGGAAACAAGTTATTGGATGGGATGAAATATTGGAAGGAATGCCCATGGATGGTTCTGTTATAATGTCATGGCGAGGCATTTCCGGAGGAATAGAAGCTGCGAGATTGAATCATGATGTCATCATGGCACCTGCCACTCACATGTATTTTGATTATAGCCAGACCTTAGATAGTAGTAAAGAAGAAATACCGGTAGGCGGATATATAAATGTAGAAAGGGTATATTCATTTGAACCATTACCTGAAGGACTGACAGATAATGAAAAAAACATATAATAGGGGTTCAAGCCAATGTCTGGTGCAGTATATGCCTAACGAACGGATACGCCAGTATCAGATTCTGCCACGGCTTGCTGCCCTCTCCGAAGTTCAATGGACAATGCCGGAAAAGAAAAACTATCTGGATTTTTATCCGTTTACCACAAATCATTGATATATATGACTTGTATGGATATAACTACGCGCGTCATATTCTGGATGTATCTATTACAGATAAGGTTGATATAAAAAATAGAGATTTGGAAGTTTCTCTTTCTACTCTGGGGAATGATTCTATTTTTACACTTTAGATGGAAGTCTTCCCGATAGAAATAGTTATTTATATAAAGGAGTATTGAAAATAGATAGTAGTGTAACTTTGAAAGCTATGGCATATCGGAATAATCAAATGTCACAGGTTTCGAGTTTAAAAGTTGATTGTAATAAAGCGACATTTAAACCTGTGACATTACATTCAGAGTTAAGCCGCATGCATGTATATGGTGGAGCTTCAATGCTAGTGGATGGCATTATCGGTTCTACGCGTCCTGACGATGCCCGATGGTTAGGTTTTCCTAAAGGGTTTGAAGCAGTCATTGATCTTAGACAACAAACGAGCATTAGTAAGTTACTTTTTTACTAACCTTTCGGTGATAAGTGATAATATCTTGGACCCGGATTTAATTTCTGTCTTTGTTTCTGATGATGGAAAATATTATCAATGTGTAAAAGAAGAAAGAATAATAGCAAAACAGGGAAAAGAAGCCAGTGTATCCCAACATCAACTAGACTTTGAATCTACAAAGGCACGTTTTGTTAAGATTCAAGCAAATGCTTCTGTATCAAAGGCCTCTACTCTTGTTCCTTGGATGTTTGTTAGTGAGATAGGAATTCAATAGAATGAGATCTAAAATAATGACGCCATGTTGTTGGCATAGCGTCATTATTTTATTGCTTTCTTAATGATCGGACAAACTAAATCAGCATATCTCATCATACCTAAATCTGTGAAATGTATGCCGTCAACTGTAGCTTCCCCATCTTCTCCCAGCATACTTTTGGGAAGAGATAAAAATAATATTCTTTTCATTTTCTTTCTTTAGCCGGTTGAATATTTCCTTTAGCGTATCATTCTTTCTTTGCACTTCTTTAGCTATTCTTTCATCATAAAGTGTATGAGTGAAAATAGGATCTTCTATAAAAACGACTGGCGTAGCCGGATGTTTACTACGAATGATACGATAGAATGTTTCCATTCGTTCTTTCATCTGTTCTACAGAAGCATTAGGCACAAAGTCTAAAACGAAAACACTAGCTTCTACTTCAGCTATTACTTTAGCTACTTCCAAGTCTAGAAAGGCATTTCCGCTGAATCCTAAATTGATACATTCACGGTTCAACCTTCTTGATATAATATTTGTATGTGCCATTCCGGGACGTGAAGCACACCCTCCTTGAAGAATGCTGGTGCCATAAAATACAACCGGCTTTTTGCGGATCGGATAATCAATTAAAGGCTGATCGATGGTGGCTAACGAATCTACTCCTATAGACAAAGAAACAAGACCATCGTAAAGAGGAAGATAAAGCATATATTCTCTTTCTTGGGGTTGCATATTGGCAATGATCGTTGCTTGATTCGTTTTTCCATTCGGGCGGGCACTGTTTACAAATCTCCACTTTCCGTTGCTTTCCCAACAGTATAAATCAAGTCCTTTTACTCCTGTATCAGTCATGTGATTCATGTGATTGTTAAAGAGATTCTCCCATTTCAACGCTATTCGGGTAGAATTACTGCGAAAACGTATCGCCATTCCTGCCGAATTACGACTCAAATTCCATAAAGGGGAACGAGAAATGTTTTTGAGAGAATCCGGTAGTCTCTCATATCTTGCCCCTGTGTCTTGTGTTGCTTTTCCTAAAAGGGAAAGCATGACGCATCATAGTACGTCAGTTGTTGTGCCTGCAACTGTATGCCGAACAGGCACAACATTGTGAAAAGAAAGAATTGTTTCATCATCTATTTAATTCCGGCAGCGGTCAGCACTTTCCTTTGTTTGCCGTCACTGCCTTTATTGTTTTCATTGCATTAGCTACGTTGGCAATGATTAGCACTGCTAATCCTTCTGTCATGTTTCTGCCTAGAGTGCGACAAAGATAATCATTTTTTTAATTGTTATACTGATTGTGGTGCGAGATTGACACCTTCGATAAAGGTGGCTGCTTCCAGTTCATACATAGAAAACTTCCTTTCAATGAAGTCCAAACTTCTTTTGCATACATAGTAAACTTTTTTTAGCTAATCTCAATCTTTAAATGCAAGTTTCGTTTTTATAATTGCAAGCTTTGATTATAAAAATGAAACTTGCATTTATATAATCAAAGCTTGCAATTAAAGTTTGCCATCTATCAAACATAACTTTAGCCTCTAATCAAAAGAAGTTTGTATCTAATGAATAGTAACTTTACTATGTATAAACTAGGAATGATATATATATGTATTGTATGGCATCCTGGAGGAATAGGATCGGTTGCAAGTGATCAATATTTCCTAGGGTTACAAAACAGACATAAATATAAACGAGAAAATATTCTTTTGAAAATCATGTTCTCCAAAACCATTTGATTTTAGTGAAGAACATAGTTGCTAACACAGCCAAAGAAGTAAGGATTACTCCCTGGAGAAAACCTAGCCAGGCATTTTGTTGAAAATAAGATAGCAATGAAGCAAGTCCAAGTAGATTAACCAATGGCATAATCAGCAAATCGCCGACCACATAAGCTATCATCGGATTCTGACCGGACATCACCAAAAAACGAGTACTTTTGATACACCGGAAATAATCACAAACGATACTTAGAAATAAAAGGGCCAGAAAAGCTAACCCGGAAGTGACAAAGAAATAACTAAAAGTAGTTGGATCTTTTTTTAATACCATCCTGGAAAGGCTCAAAGCACAAACCCAGAAGAAGTAAATATGCTCCTGCATTAAACAACTTTTTCCACAATAGAGCTATTCCATCCACTTTACGTAGAAATATACACTTGCCAGCTAATAACAATAAAACAGTAACCACAAGATTAACAACCAAATTACGAGTGTATAGGCCGTAAAGATTGCTAATGATGATAACAACGGATAATATCATCAACATGATACTCATTTTACGATAAGGAGATGTAGCATAATCATCCGTTTCTTTTTGATATGCTTTCATCCACTCCGCTAAATACTCCCCGGCTATACTGCCGGGAATAACGATAAATAAGTATTTCAAATAGTCAAACCGATACATCCACGGCAGAGGAGTATAATTAAATACACTCTGTGTCCAAGAACCATCCACTGTACTCCCTACTATCATAGCCATCAGCAATATTAGAATTCCTAAACGCATCCAACGATTATGCATTGTGAAAATGTAAAGGATAGAACCGAAAATAGCCATATTAGCCAACAGCAAAATTATGATGTTGCTGGAGAATAAGCTGAATGTTTTTCCATCCGCATAAGAAGTGGTAGCCAACATGATAGCAGCAACCATGTAAGCTCCGACTTTTATAGAAGTATGTGCCCAATCCGGCATTTTCAAAGGAATACGCATGAACATGGGAAATAGAACAACAAAACAGAGTATAGCCAGCAACCATGCCCCTCATATCTTGCGGAGAGCTTAACATATACGGATAAAAATGCTGGATGAAAATAGCAAAGAAGGTCAACTGAATCCCCCGTTTGACAGCTTCATAAACAAGTTTTAATTTTGAATCACCTTTTTCAGCACGCTTCCTTATGGAAAAAGGAAACGCGGCTCCCATAGCGAACAGGAAAAAAGGAAACACAAGATCTACCCAAGTAATACCGGGCAACAGAGGATTAAACACATGATCTGGCGGAGGCGTTTGAGCATGACTCATCCAACCGGGAAGAACATGCGTTACGATGGTAGCCGAAAGCACCATCGTAATAATTGCATATGCCCGTAAGGCATCTAAAGCTAAAGCTCTGTTGTTCATAAAGCTCCCCCTCGCGCATTCCTTTTTCTACTTCTTTCCAAAGATTCTTTTGGATGATGTGTACTATATCGAATACCATTAGTCCATCCGATCGACGAAGGTTCATCTCTATTGTTTCGGATAATTTCCCCGGATTATCATAGAACTGATCCACCAAGATGCCGCCCATAAACTTGTTGTCTTTAAGAATCTGACGCAAGTGCTGACAGGAACCTTCTACACAGTACCATGTACCGGCTTGAGCCTGCGAATCAGTCTCGTTCCAGATGTTGCGGTTCGTTTTCTTGTATTCCTCTATCGTTATGTCTGTATAGTAATTTCCGGTTGCATACAAATCGATCAGTTCCGCGTATCCGTAATTTTTATATTCGGGAGTGGCCCAACTGAAGTCTTTAGCCGGATCATACTTTTGCTGGCGAAATTAACTCCCACTTCATAGTAAGACGGATACCAAGCTCCGGTATATGTGCCGAAAGAAACTTTTGGATTGGCGGCTTTCACTTCCTTACGTGCCAATGCCATAAAATCAGTAATGTTTTTCGTTCTCCATTCCATCCATTTCTGGAAATACTTTTCCCGGTTGTGTGATAAACTTCCCATCCGTATTCTTCTTCCAAACAAAAATATCTTCGGGGAACTTCGCCACTTTCTTACCTATATACGCTTCAAACTTTTCGCGTGAAAGCGGTGAGAAGTCGGCTGTTATACCATCATAGCGTACGCGGTCGAGCATCAAGCCATCCAAATCAGGGTATTTGGTCACTACTTCTTTCAGTACATTTAGAATATGCGCACGATACTCCTCATTCAGAGGATTAATCATAGCACCATATTTTTGTTTTTCTTCCGTAATCGGAATAATGCCTTTATCGGGAGTATATACCATGGATGCCCAGTCCGGATGTCCACTATATACCATTCCACGGTCAAAATAATTGTGTCCGGCACAGAATACATTTAATGAAGCATGAATCTCAAGACCCAATTCGTGCCCTTTTTTAATGAAGTATTGCAAATAATCAAAATTCCCGGCCTTTGCGCCTTTCCACTCTTTCATTTGTGGAGCAAACTGACTTTGATAAAGTACTTCTCCCGTAATGGGCCGTATATCCACTATTGCATGAGTGAAACCTACTGATTTGATTTTCTCCAAATAATAGTCAATCGAGTCTTTATGGCTGAAACGTTCGAAGTTAGCTTCGGCATCGAACCACATTAACGCAGGTTTCTTTTTGATTACAATCCGGAAAGGAGAAGCAGGAATAGCCGCATTATTGCATAATTCCCCCAACATATAATACCGGAAACAATAACGTACCTCTATGGGGGCATTGATCGAATCATTCCAGACCTCTACAGTAGAAGAACCATTGATGATTTCCGCTTTGGCCGGTCGGAATATACCATCCGTCCCCACTATTTCAAATCCTTTCACGTTTTGATTTTCCGGGATCAATCCTTCTTCACCATGTTCAAAGTCTATTTCTACTACATTCCCTTTTACTCGGTGGGATTTGTATATAGGACCGGAATATTGAATACCTTTACGATGATACGTTTTTGCCAATGCCCAATAAGCCAGTCGTTCACCGACCTTTATCTTATAGGGCGAATGAATAAAGTTTTCACCCCGGCATCACCTGTGGTCACCATTCCAACATTTGGAACAGCTGACATCAACTCCAACTGACACTGGCGGAACCAAGCCCAATCCAGTTTATCATTGCCTTCCGATTTCCATGGTGCAATCTGTACGTAATAAAATGGCATTTGGGGATTGTTGAAGAATGTTCTCCATTGAGAAACCATTGCAGGAAATAATCTCTTATATAATCCGGGATCGGGTGTGTTTGCTTCACCTTGATACCAGATAACTCCTTTGACAGGGAATCCTTTCCACGGATTTACCATTGCGTTCCACAATAATGTAGGAGTCCCTGCCGTCCACCCGAACTCTCTCTGTATTACATCAGGCAATGCTATTTCCGGAAAGCCCGATAAAGTCTCTTTATTCATCCAAGCCTCTATTTTTGACATGCTCCAGGAACAATGTATCAGACCGACAGGAACATCCAAAGATTGCTGTAACTGATTGCCAAAGAAATAGGCAGTTGCACTGAAATCAGCAACATCTTCCGGAGAGGCTTCTTTTCCATTCTCCGTCCACCCCAGCTTCCTGTGGAATGGTACTCCAGGCATTTTTTTACAGTATAGAGACGCAGTGGACGTTTGGGATTAGCAGATACAATGTATGGCTGGGAACCAAACACAGGCTGTCCACGGAATCCTTTCACTGGCATTTCCATATTCGACTGTCCGGAACAGAACCAGACTTCTCCTATTAAAATATTCTGCAATGTGAGGTCCTCTCCATCCGAGAACGTAATACTATACGGACCTCCAGCTACCGGTGTTTGGAGAGAAAGTTTCCATTCACCTTTTGCATCAACATTCGTTTGGATTTTTTATTATTCCATGAAGCGGTAGCCTGCACACGTTTTCCCGAAGTCGCTGTTCCGGAAAAAGTAACTTCCGATTGTTGCTGTAACACCATATTATCCCCCCAAATGGAAGTAAGGGTTACTTTCGCTTCTGTTTTCAGGAGAAAGGAGAAGCATATCAATAATATAAAATATTTGGCTTTCAACATATGATTCTTATTTGTTTTCGACAGCTTCAGTATACACATTGCCGAAGCGATCTGTTACTTTCACTTCTATTTTAGCATTTTTATTACGGGGAGTAGCATGAAATAGATGTTCGGTAAGAACTGGGAAATCCATTCATATTTCACCTTTTCTTTGTCAGAACAGATTGCTTTGGCTGCAGGATCATATCCTTTGTAGCGTTGCATTTCTCCCATTCGCTTTCCGTTTTCATACCATTCCACTTTCCACTGTTCATCCCAGTTCCATACGTTAGCAATAATATCGGAAGGGTACTCGTCAGATGATCCGGCCTGATATACATGTAATTGATGCTCTTTCGGGTAGCCTGCACTTTTATATAGCCATTTCACTTGGTTCCCGTCCACTTCATATACCCCATATCCCCCTCGGAGTACCATCCACATTAATATCTGCACGCCACCAAGTACCGCATACGGCAGCTGTGTTATGTTCCATTAATGAGTCATTAAAACATACGTTTACATTAAAATGTGTATGTCCGGAAATGATGTGGGCATTATAACCTTCCAATAATTTATATAGTGCAGCTGTATTGACCGTTTCATCTTGATCTAGCGTGTTATATCTGAGCTTCTTCTGAAGACTGGAAGGAATATGCATCACTACAAAGACAAGTTTGTCTTTGGGCACATAAGAGAGGTCTTTCTCCAGCCATTGGAAAGTACGTTCATCAATGTAACCTATATATTGATAATCACGGTTGACATAAAAGCAATTGTCAAGCACGATATAATGAGCATTACCTTTATTTAATGAATAGTAGATAGGACCGAAATAACTTTCGAAAGTGCGATAAGAATATTCAAAAGTACGCCCTCCATACGTCATGTCGTGATTACCAATTGCCCGATAGATGGGAATCTCTAATGATGATACCGTATCTATATAGGAAGGATATAAAGAAGGAGTATCTCCTACGATATCCCCCACAATCTATGCCGAATCCTTCTTTTTTGCCAATATACGGACGAATATATTCTTTCATATCTTGCAGATATTTAGCATAAGCCTTTACGTCATCTTCGGAAGTAACCTGCGCATCTGCCTGCACCAAAAACAAATGATTGATCTCATTTTGCGGATTTCTTACCAATTCGAAGTCGTAAATATCTTGCTTGGCCGGATTCAGCTTCTGATAGAATAAAGGTATTGTTTGTTCTGTTTTCGGTAAATATCCGGAAGGAGTGGATAAATAAATGAAACGCACATTCCTATTAGGGGAGAGTATATTGGCCTTGTTGGTCAGTCAACACACAGTCTATTCCGTCGGTCACTACTACCCCCGGGACTCCTGTCCCATTACAGGTTACTTTCCGCGAATAGGGTTAGAAGGAATCTGGGCTTGTAAATTCAAGCCCAGACCCATTAATAAAAAGAATTGTAATAAATATATTTTCATAATTAGTTGGTTAGTTCAAACCTCATTCTTCGATAGATTCCAGATATTTATCAAAGCCTGTTTTAAAAGCGTTCCAATAGTCGTATTTCTTAACGTGGCAAAGGTCGAAGGCAAAGAAGCCGTCACTATTACTGATACAAGCATCAATAGTATCCGGAATTTTTGCAGATTGTCCTCCGTCAGTCCATCCGGTACTGTTACCGATATCTGGTCCGCCTGCAAAAGGTACATCTCCTTGTAACAGTTCACGTCCATTCTTACAAAAACCTTCCATGGTCCATTCGCCACTTCCATATATATTGTTCACGGAAGCATGAGCACCCAAAAAGATATAGTCCAAATGGTCCGCATATCCATAATTCTTATAATCGGAAGTAGCCCATTTCGGATAATAAGCGGAGGTGTTGTATTTAGGCTGGCCCAGTTCACGCCTGATGTATAGTATGTTGAATACCAGGCACCAACATAAACTCCAAACTTGATATTGTTATTGACAGATTTAACTTTCTCGCGTGCCTTTACTATGAAATCATGAATAACTTTCGCTCTGAATTCAACCACTTCTTAAAATAAACAGGCTGGTCAGAAGGTATTTCATCCGTACCGGGTGCCATAATATCTGCCGGGAAGTTTGCTACAGTTTCACCGATGTATTCTTCGAACTTCTGTTTGGAAATATCTGAAAAATCGCTTTCTAAGCCATAGTCATCATAACGACAACGATCCAATATGATGCCATCCAAATCATATTTAGCCAAGTCGGCCAACAACTGTAAAACAAAGTTTTGTACATCATCATTAGCGGGATTGAAAAATTTCGCTCCATAATCGGTTTCATCGTCCAACAAATCCATCGTATTGGTTAGCCCGTCAGCTAGATTAGCTACACTAGCCATCCTTTTTTTTGATTCATCACGGAACAAGACTCCATCATGTCCTAAATTATACGGACATAAATAGCCTCCTACAAATGTATTGATAGAAGCATTCACTTTTAATCCTTGTATACGAGCCTCCTCAATAAATGCCTGTAAATAATCCCAAGTTTCCGTCCTTTCATAATAACTATATCCGGAATTACCCCATACATCCATACGTTTCACCTGATCTACAACATTAGTATTGAATAATACATCTCCTGTAGTGGGACGTACATCGACAATAATATCAGTGAATCCTGCCGCTTTTATCTTTTCCATATCTTTTTTGGCTATGTTTTCCTTACTATTGGCATAGTCAGGAAAATTAGCAGCCGCATCAATCCAAATATATCGTGGCTTAGCTTCTGCAACATCCGGCTCGTCCGGCTTTTCTGTTGAATTATCATTCCAGGGCCATCCGGGGATTCCATCAGAATCATCACTACAGGAGGTTATTGTAACTGCTCCCAAGAAAGTCAGTATTAGTATTTTTAGAAATTTTCTCATATCATACTTGTTTTATTAGGTATATACTGCCTGATATATCCGCAGTACATTTTTTATTTAAGAGTGACTACTGATGCTACGGATCTTTCGTCTCCGCTGGAGTCACTTGTCTTGATCGTCTCTTGCCCATTGACTAACATGCAACTGGAACCACCGCCATCCAAATTGATAGCATCCGTACATCCCAGTGTTTTCATGATATTAGCTACATTTTCGGTGGTCATACCGGCAACTCCGTTGTCATTCCATCTCCTTCACACACAAAAGAATCATTTTCTTATCATTGGTGATACCAATAGCCGAACGAGGTCTGTTCACCGTGGCGCCAATATCTGATAAAATTTCTTCTTCGTATGTATTCTTTATGTTTCCATCCAACAGAAGTACGGGGCCACCGCCTATTCCTGTTTTAGCATTTAAGACAGTTCCTGTAGACGGAAAATTTTCATTAGGAGTTGTTTCTGATTTTTACCGGTGAGGGCTCCGAATACCAATAAGTAACATTGGATAGTGTTGTGTAAGTCCACATTGATTTGAATGAGCCATCATTCATTTCACAGAATGCAGCTAATACAGGATACCAGAATGGACCGTTAGTCCAATCTTCTGCTGTTACATCATTGTTCTTACACACCATTTCACCGTTACGCCATATTAGGCTTAATGACCCCTCATAGAAGAAACCTCCATTGATTACAATTGTGGAGTTGTTCTCTTCATAAAATTCTTTTGGCTTTTTCAATCCAGTCTTTTCTCCTAATACACCAAATGCTGCCTTACTCATATCACCTACCGCAATATAAGCTATCGCTTTTTTGCCTTCCAGTGTTTCTGGTGATTTATATACGTTGATATGTTCAGGCAAGGTTCCATAAGTGCTTTTCACATTGGTCCAGCCTAAAATTTACAATATCAGGATTGGCTTCAACAGGTTCAGTTGGAGTCTCCGGCTCCGCCCATGGCCAATCCGGGATATCAGTGTTATCATCACCACATGCTATGAAAAAAGGCAGTAATGATAATAACCATAACATTTTTTTCTTTGTTGACATATAGCTACTCCTTTAAATGATTTACAGATTTCTTTATCCCATATATGATGAATGGGTATTTTCTCATCATATATGAGATAAAGAGATCAATTAATTATTTGTCGATACAATCAAACTCATATCCTCCGATAACCTTACAGTTGTTATCCACGTAGTAAGCACGGAGCTTATATCCATCTGTTGTCGGAGCAAGCAATACATCACCTGTTGCAGCTACACCATCGGATGAATTGTATGAGGAAAGTGAAGGATTGAATGACAGAGCATCTGAAGTAGATATTGTACCAGTGAATGATCCGTCTGACGTTACATCATACATATATAAGCATGGAGTTCCACCCCATTGCGGGAAATGAGCTGTACATACCAATACAAGATATTGTGCATTATTAAAGCTTCTTGTATCCAGACAGTTGTTATTCATTGCCCAAGAATTACCATTGTCGGAGTCTTCCAGAGATTTACTTGCATTATTACTTGTTCCATTCACCCAATAAAGTACGTTAGGATCATAATAGGATAAGAAATAATCGCTTTGTGCAGTAGTTCCTTTAGTCACAACTTTTAGTGTTTGATGCGGGAGCTCCCAATTACCTACACCATTCACTGTTACTACTTGAGGACTTCCCAATACACCGTCTGTTATAATCCAACGAACAAACTTATTGGAACCTGAACTGGCTGTTCCGTCACAAGTAGCAATAATAGAGGCATTAGTATTAATATCTCCTTGAACAGACACTTTCGTACCCATATCTAACCCTGTATTATTAGTATAAGTAGTCAATAAAGTTGGAACTGTGGTTACAGAAGAAGTCTTATAGATAGAGAAAGATTTACCATTAGCTGCTTTTGTTGCCAACAATATGTTTCCTTTACTATCACTTGTCACACAACCTAAAGATGCAACACTCACACTACCCAAAGTTACATTACCAATCTTATTTCCCGTAGATGCATTGTAATATGCAGGAGTTGTGGTACCATCACCCAAGCAAACTACCAGATTATTTCCGGAAACAGCTAAAGAAGGTGCATTTGCTCCAGTCCAAGGTAAGCCGATAACTCCCATATCCAATTTAAATAATTCTGTCTCACTACCTTTTCTATATCCGTAAGGAATCTTATCCGGTACTGCTTTTTGAATAGTATAAGTTTGCTTTGTCACTCCATCGTGAGCAATCACTGTAAGCTCAACAGGTGAATTAAAATTAAGAGGCTCTGTTTTAGGATCCGGTGACATGGTCGCATGAGCCGACAGTGAATAATCTGCCAAGCAAGAAGATAAATCTTCCGCAGAGATTAAAGATACAGTTTTGTGGTCTTCATCAATAATACCTGTAATGTCTTCAGACGGTATTGAGAAACTTAATAACTGACACTTAGTAGACTTAACTCTTTTCGCCTGTGATGCAGATTTGTTTCTTATATCCTTGAGCGTCTGTATAAGTGAAATAATTCTCTTTAGTCAGATCGAGAATTGAAAGAACCGGTTCAATAGTACAGTTTGGTGCCAACTTTGCCTGAATCCTCATCGCTTTCATATATTCTGAAGTTTCATTATCACTATTTTCCGGATAATACCATGGCATAGGAATTACATACTTATCTACAGAAGCATCTGCAATAGTATATACCACAGCCTCTTTATCCACGTATGGCCCAGAAGTAAAGAGTGCAGTCAAGCTCGTGATTCCCTGTCTGTCCGCAGTAGGAAGCACATATTCCGGATCCTGGCAAGAACTCGTGAGAGCCAAAATCCCTAATAATAGATATAGTATATTCTTTTTCATAATGTTTTCATTTTAGATTTATTGCCATTCAGCATATTGAGTTACCGCACCGTTATTGTCCAACTCTGCCTGTGGCATTGGGAAACGATACATCTTAGTCGGGAAATTACGATCTTTATCATCACATTCTGTATAAATGTAAGTGAAAGACCCATTTGCATTTTTTCTCTATTTTCATTCCATGAAGACGAATACCGGTGAATGCTGTCGCAGATAATTTCCAACGACGCATGTCCCAATAATAATGTCCTTCATAAGCAAGTTCTACTTTGCGTTCCTGACGGATGGCTTTCATTAAATCATCCCCACTTTTGTCTGTGTAAGACAATCCCACTCTGTTACTAATATCTTTTATGTCTTTATTTGCCTTATCCGTATAGCCATTCAGATGATAACATGCTTCTGCATGATTCAGTAATACCTCTGCGTAACGAATTTCTGTCCATGGCTGTGTACTGGCTTGTATGGAAGTAAAATTATGAGCTTCATCTACCAATTTACGCAAATAATAACCTGTGGTAGAACGTCCTTCTGGTTTGGCATCCGTTTTCCATGCAGCCCAACCATCAGTACCATTGACATAAGATGCGATCGTTCTGCCTTTCCATGTTGCTCCATTATAGAGAATGGTAGCTTTAAAACGTGGTTCCAATTTGGCATAAGGAGGAGTCGTTGTAGTACCTTCAGCAGTATGCCATGCACTCCAATCCGGAAAACCGCTACCGTCCGCATATTCATAAGATTCTACCATTTCTTGTGTCGGAGTTCCAAATCCTCCGGTCATTGAATTGCCGTCGAGCGCTTTATCACCCCAGGAACCATATATCCATCAAAGTCATGAGTCACAGTGGAACTCTTATCATAACAATATTGTAGAATGGCTTCTTTGCTTCCTGCTTTAAAGGCATTTGAATAGTCTTCTTTGCTTCTAATTCATAACCCATTCCCATCACCTTTTCAGCTGCGATACGAGCGTCATCCCATCTTTCCGCATACAACATAGCTCTCGATAACATTGCATAAGCAGCTCCGCTAGTTAAACGTCCGTTAGGAGTTTTATCAACAGGCAAATGTTCACCGGCATATTTTAGATCATTATATACAAAATTCCATCCGTCGGCTTCCGAACTAACTGGCATATCCTTTTTTTTATATTATCCAGATTCTCATCGTATATAATCACTTCTTTATAACGCTTTAATAAATCTGTATAGAGATACCCTCTGAAGAAACGCATTTCAGCTTCCAAGCGTTCTTCATCAGCCTGACCAAATGAAGCATATTTCTTTAATTTGTTGATACCTTCATTGACACGGCGCACATATTCGTACATCGTCCCCCAGTTGCCAAGGTAAGTACTAACATAATTCACTGTGAGAACAGAACCTCCATAAGCAATTTCACTAGGTATCTGACATTTAGCCATATAGTTGTAGGAACCATATTTAAGCTGATCTGTCAGAGCTTCTGTCATTCCTGCCAAACATTGTCCATCCCTGTAGACTCCTAAATAATCTATATAGCGATAGAAATCGTTGACTGCCTGTTCTGCATAGTCCAGTTTACTCCATACTAGTTTATCTGATGCTTTGTCCGTCGGTGTCATGTCTAGATAATCACTACATGAACCAAGCCCTAAAGAGGCTCCCAACAATATGATACTTAATAAATTTTGTTTTCATAATAGAACTTTTAAAGGTTTAGAAAGTCAAAGTTATACCGCCCATAATGGTGCGTTGTTGAGGATAGTATCCGTTATTCACTCCCGGAGATTCGGGGTCGATTCCATCGGGAAGACCGGAGATCGTGAATAAATTGGAACCTTCTACATAAATTCTAAGATTCTGAATTCCCACAGGGCTCATCCATCTCTTTGGGGAATGTGTAACCCAATTGTGCGGATTTGAGACGAAGGTATCTGCCATTACGCAACCAGAAGGTAGAAGCTAATCCATTGTCTCCTCCATGTCCTTGATTTCCCAGAGTCAGACGTGGGAATGTTCCATTCGGATTTTCTACTGTATACGCATTCTGAACCAGATATAGTGGTGAGTTGGCTCCTTCTTTAAATGCCTGTGTCCAGACTGTATTATCGTCATATCCATTGTAATAAGTTCCTGTCAACGATACATCAAACAGTGCACCTCCAGTAAATTGTGCACTTAAATCGAATCCATTCCAGGCACAATTCAGGTTCAAACCGTAAGTTAATTCGGGACGATTGCCACGTCCAACACGTGTTCTGTCATCTTCGTCTATTTTACCATCACCATTTAAATCTCTGTATTTGATATCACCGACATTAGGACGAGTGCCATACCAGGCTGAATTGTCTATTTCTTCTTCTGAACGGAATAAGCCATCTGCAACCCACACAACAGAAGCATCAACACTACGTCCTGTGCGTTTTCTCCACTCTACTGTGTTCGGACTATCTGGATAACGGAGATAACGGTTTCTTGCAAATGTCAGATTGAAGCTTGCGCCATAGGAGAATGGCTTACCTGCCAAATTTAATTTATTACGATGACTCACTGTGATTTCAACTCCTTTGCTGTCTACCTTGTTATAGTTGGCATACGTATAATAATATCCTCCCATTGATGGTGGATAATCGCCTCCCATTGCTGTCAGAATATCATAGGTATAATTATAGAATGCATCAAATTCCATACCCAGTAAACCATTCCACATGGTAAAGTCGAAACCTGCATTGTAAGTTAACGTGTTTTCCCACGTCAGAGTAGGATTTGCAATTACAGATGCACGCAGCGCCTGCATGACTTTTCCGTTCAGAATTGTCTGGTACGCATTTTTGTTACCGTCCATCAGGTTGTAAGTACTAAGGAAAGCATACGGACTCACTGCATCGTTTCCTAATAAACCGACAGATGCACGTATCTTCATATCATCCAGAAATGTCAGATTAGACATAAAGTTTTCTTTGGATATTCTCCACGCTACTGATGCTGACGGGAAAAATGCCCAACGTTTTCCACTTACATTGCCCGCAAACTTATACGAACCGTCATATCGTCCTGTAAATTCTGCCAGATACTTATTGTCATAGTCGTATTTCAAACGGAAAACGTAACCAATGCTACGATTGGCATCACTGTATCCCGAGATTGGAGAGTCTGCAGGTTGTCCAAAGCTCAATTCCGGAAGTTCAGAGAAACTCATGTTTTTATTATAGCCGGAGAAACTGTTTTCTTTATAATCCCGGATTTCTGCCAATACCATTGCTTCTACATTATGTTTTCCGAAGGAGCTTGCATAGTTTATACTTCCTTGGCCTACCATTTGATGAGAACTATACTGTCCTTCACCTAAATTTATTCCATTTGCAGTTCCACGAGGATCATCCGCTTTAGTCCAAGTCCAATCTGCTGTCGAAGTCGGCATTTTATTGTATATAAGTGGAGTAAGGTGTATTCAAATTCTTATTATGAGAAGTTGTATAGTCATAAGCTCCGGTTACCTTTCACACTTAAGCCTTTTACCCAAGGTAGATTATATTGTAAAGAGAGGTTAGTCTGCAAATCAAAGCTATTGGTATGTTTGTAGCCGGATTCATAAATAGCTGCTAGCGGACTATTCGGTAAGCTTGTATTATTCTGTGTAGTAGCGGTATAAAGTCCATCATATTTTTCCGGCAAATATGGATGCATCATTATAGTCTGATGAGCTACTGACAACCAACCTTGTTCACCCAATTCGGAATTAGAATCCGTACCGCCTGAAGCATATCCGGAGTTTCACGTTTACCGACATTTCCGGCAATCCCAAACTTAACTGGAAGTTCTTAGCCAGTTGAGTCTCAAGATTAGTTCTTAAATTGTATCTCTTGTAAGAGAAATTGTCAATGTTACCATTTTTGACCTAAATAAGCCCACAGAAGCAAAGTAACGCATCTTATCACTACCTCCCTGTATTGTTACATTGTGTTTCTGATTAATACCGGTTCCGAATACTTTATCAATATAGTTAACATTATCCCATCCGTCAGTAGGATCACCATTCAACATAGCTTCCACATTCGCCTTTGTAAAAACGGGTTATATTGACTAATGTTTGAAATGCTTCCATTAGCCATTTTATCCATCATGTCAGCCATATTATAATAATATGCAAATTGAGGTCCATTCATAAACTGCGGGAAGTTTGCATTCATAGATGCTCCTATTGAACCATTATAAGTGATTTTTGGATTTTCCTTCCTGACCTTTTTTGTAGTTATAATAATAACACCACCGGCGTCCTTTTAATCCATAAACAGCTGCAGAAGCTCCATCTTTCAAAACAGATACACTTTCGATATCATTAGGGTCAATATCATTAATAGAACGAGGCATTCCGTCTACTATATAAGTAACATTATAAATAGAGCCACGAACTCGTAATGTAGCCTGATCGTCTCCGGGTTCACCAGATACTTGAACAGATGAAATACCTGGCAAACGTCCACCTAAAAGACTCGACACATTGGTTGCCGGTGCTTTCAGCAGTTCGTCGCCTTTCACCGCAGATACGGCTCCGGTTAAAGATTGCTTCTTGGCAGTACCATATCCTACCACAATCACTTCATCCAAAGCTGCCACATCATCTTTCATAACCACATTAATGGTCGTCTGACCTGCTACCTTTATTTCCTGATCTGACATTCCAACATATGAGAATGATAAAATGTCTTTTGCGGTGGCCTGAATGCTATATTTTCCATTTACATCTGTAATAGTGCCATTAGTAGTTCCTTTTACGACAACACTTACTCCTGGTAGCGGTTCTCCTATACCATCAGTAACAGTTCCTTTCACTAAACTCTGTGCATGACTACTGATAGCACATGCAAAAAGTGCGCATATTGAGAAAAGAAATATCTTCAATATGCGAGAGTTTTGCTTAATTTTTGAGTTAAACTCTGTCATAGAATTAATTTTTAGATTATTAATATAGATTGGTTAACATATCCATTATTGTTTATAGCTGTTCCAATACTTTCCAGCATTGGTATAATCCTCTTGGTACATGGAAACATCCTTTCCATTTTCCTCCTTTGAGTGGTAGTAGCACTTCACCTCTCCGATTTAATATCCATACCATTCGGGATGCTCTTTATCTTTAAAATGGGTCCATGTATAATCGTGTACTTTTTTCAAACCATTCCAGACATTGTTATCTCCGGTCAAATTGATAACTTTCAGAAGAGATATGAGTGTTTCAATATGCACCCACCAGAGTTTCTGGTCCCATTCCAGTTGTTGGGGAGGGCAACCGTTACGGTCCATGAAATAGTAGATGCCACCATATTCTTTGTCCCAACCATATTCAAGCATCGTAAGAGTGATGTTCTTAGCCTTTTCGATTAACTCCGGACGGTTTAGGCGTTTTCCTAAATCCATGATAAACCACATGGCTTCAATCGCGTGGCCAGGGGTAATCTGCCGTCCTTCAAAGCAATCTATTAGATTACCATTCACATCTACATTCTCAACAATGATACCACCAAGTTCGGGACGATAAAAGACAGACATCACTTCATGAATGCAGGTATCCATAGCCTGTTCTAGGTAATCTTTCCCTAAAATATGCTCTATTTCCATAGCAAGATTGCAAAGTATCATCGGCAGGGCAAAGTTCTTCAGATTACGGGTATCTGGATGAAGCTTGTTCCATTTACCTTTCGGGTTATCTACTTTGGAAAGGATAATGTCGAAGGTTTTTTGGCTATGTCAGCATATTCCTGATTGCCGGTAGCAAGGCTTAGCTGCCCGAAAGCCATGGCAGCGAATGTATATGAAAAGATATTGTATGGTTCTACCAATGGTCTACCCGAACGGTCAAGGGAAAAATACCAGTTATAGTCTCCATTATATCCATATTTTTTTAAAAAATTCACCACCTTGAACGGCACAATCCAGCCATTCCTTACGTTTTTCTACTTTATTGTAAAGCATGGAAAACATCCACACCTCGCGACCTTGCAGCCAGATAAATTTATCTGTATCGAAAAACTTTTCCTTCACGATCCAGACAGGTGAAGTAGCCACCATACTCATGGTCTTGTGAGTTCTCAAGCCAGAAAGGAAGAACATTATCCAAGAGTTCATCCTTGTATTGATTTGCCAGTTTCTTAAAATCCATACATCTTTTATTATTAAGTTATTAAGGTCTTTTTGTTTTACTATTCCGAACGGGTCCAATATCTTTCAATCTCTTCCAGCGACTTCCCGGTAGTCTCCGGCACGAGTTTCCAGACAATCAGCATATACGGCACGCACATGAGGGCGAACAGGAAGAATGTTCCGGCGGGGGTAAGGTTCTGGAGCATCCAGGGGTCAACTGTCCGATCAGGTACGTTCCGATCCACAGAGCGAATCCTGCTATCGACATGGCCAGTCCGCGAACCTTGGTAGGGTACATCTCCGAGAGGAGTACGAACACTACGGCACAGATGGAAACGGCACAGCAGAATACATAGAACAGGAAGAAAATGAGCAGGAAGAGGCAGGACACTCCCAGGGAATCTCCGAAGAGGAAGTAAAGGCCGATGAGAATCAGAGAAACAACCATTCCCGAAACTCCGTAATAAACAAGTTTCTTGCGGCCCACCTTATCGATGATGACAAGAGCCAGAACCGTGGTCAAAGTATTGACTAGTCCTACCAGAACTTGGTAAAAAAGAGAATCTCCTCCTGAAAGTCCTGCGTTTTCAAAGATAGAAGGACCGTAATAAAGTACTGCATTCACACCCATAAACTGTCCTAAAATCGCAATACACACACCGATAATAACAGCTTTGAAGATTCCAGGCTTCATCAATAAAGACCATTCCGATTTTGTTTCAGAGGTCAGCACAGATTTCGTTTCATTTAATTGACTTTTCGCTTCTGTAATCGAATTATATATTTTCTCTAATATATTTACAGCTTTCAATTCCTTTCCACGTACAATTAACCAGCGGGGACTTTCCGGAATAAAAAATATGATAATGAAGAATAAGAGTGCCGGCAATGTTTCCATACCCAACATACCTCTCCATACTTCAGTTATAAATATTTTATTCAACCAATCCACACTTAATTGCGTACCACTCTCCGCCCATGCCAATAATTGATAGTTAACTAAATAAGCTCCTAAAAAACCAACTGTTACAGCCAACTGATACAATGACACCAAACGTCCTCTATACTGCGCTACAGCTAGTTCAGAGATATAAAGAGGAGAAACAATGGAAACGACTCCTATTCCTACTCCACCTATTATCCGATAAATCACCAATTGAGTAAAATCGGCTGATAGAGCACATCCCAAAGCTGATGTGGAAAACAACACAGCTGATATAACCATCGTAAGTTTTCTTCCTAACTTATCGCTTAAGATTCCAGCAAAAAGAACACCTACGATAGAGCCTACTAAAGCACATCCTACATACCATCCCTGTTGTAGTGCATCTAATTGAAAAAGTTGAGTAACTTGGGCAATTGTTCCCGATATAACTGCCGTATCATATCCGAACAAAAAACCGCCCAATGCTGCCACAACAGAAAGGAATATAAGATAACCAAAATTGATTGTAGATTGCATAATATTTATTTTATTTCAAAATATTCTATATATCTGTTATACAAATTCCCTGCCTGCAAGTAAGCAGATTGCGGACTCATAAAATGAGAAAATTCAAAAGTTATAGCCTTATCATATCCGGCACGTTTAGCTGCTTCCAATTTCATCCGAAGTTTATCGAACTTAATGGGTAGAAAACGAATAGGCATATCACGATCAAAAGATTCGGCATTTGTCCAGCATTGCATCCCATACTTATCTGCTAATTTTTATTGACAGAAAAGAAAGCATCCAATTCATCATAATCAATATGTCCATCTTGAAATGCACATGCATCTACCACCTCATGAATTCCATCAAAAATTTCATCCCATTCTTTTTCGTGTTGTTGTACAGAAACGGCATCTTCTTTAGTCATTTTTGTCGTTCCCATGATTGCTTTTTTCCATCAATCCAAGGCGATATAAAAGTCGGTAATCCATTAGATATATCCTTACATTGTTTTCCTAATGCATGGAAAGCACCAATCGCTCCTTTCGTTGCCCGGCTTATTTCACCACTGATATACCATCCTCCAAAACTTTTATACTTGGAACCATAATTTTCCCAAACTTCATCAATTACATATTTGTTATCTTCCACTTCCCAGGTCATATCTCCTGTGTCCCAGTATTTACCCGAATCGTATAGTCCAAAATAGAATTTCATTCCATACTTTTCAGCTAAACGTAAAAACATATCCACCAAGTCAACGGAAGGCATATAACAACCTTTCTTCAATAAATAAGGAGAAGGAAAAGTGACAAACTTACGATAACCAGAACGGATCATTATTACCGTATCAATTCCTATATTTTTCATGTGCTGAAAATCCAAGTCCCATTCTTTCTCACCCCAGTTCTGATGTGGAATATCATGTGATATTTCATCCAAAAAGTTCCGGTAATTTTTAAGCCATTGTTTTTAGGAACAATGAGTTTACTTTCCAAACCATCAGTTGCCACTACTGTACTGGCACTAGCTTTTGAAGTACAAGATTCAAACAAAGTTGGTACAGTCAAGGCTGACGCGCTAGCCAATGTGGCTTTTTTTAGAAAGTCTCTTCGATCTAATGTTTTCATATTAGTTTAATTAAAACAGCAGTTAACACTTATATTATTATTACCTATTGAATATACTGTCCTGTAATATCTACTTTTTATTATTGAAAGGATCTAATATCTGATCAATCAAAATTGCCATTTCACTTCGTAGGATGTCTCGATTCATATCAAAGTCCTTCAATTCAAATTCATTCCATATCTCTTCTACCCTACCCTCTTTCATCTCAATACCTTCTTTTCTGCAATCTCTCTTATTAGCTCTGTAGCTTTCTGAATTGATATGGTATTATTACCTTCGAATATTTGCTTATTGACAAAAGGATAAACATCACCCAATCCTTTCAACTCATTTGCCAATAATAATGTATCCGCTCTGAACCACATTTGATTTGACCAGTCAACACTTTTACCTATACCTTTTAATATACCTGTAGAGCCGATACGTTGTAGTGACTTAAACATTGGGTGATCTAACTCAACATCTAAATAAGGCAATAAATATCCTTTTCCATCCAAAATCGCATTTTGTACTTCCCGAACAGATACTTCTCTTATATTTTTACCTTCTTTCACCGCAAGAGCTGCTAATGCTCCCTGCTGCCTGCCCGATCTGCATAACCATCGGCTGCAAACGAGTGGTACCATTAATTATATTAGAAACAGATATTGATTTTTCAGCAACAATCAATCCTTCAACATCTTTCGGAATCAAAGTTCCTAAAGGTAAACCGTATGACGGTATCGGATGAAAATAAAGATTAGGCAACTCTTCATATCCATGATAACGCGTATGATGATGGTCCACAGGATAATTCCCCACGGCAATACAAGTACGATAAAGAGGTTGAGACTGCCTGAACGGTTCACAAGCATGATTTAAATCAAAACGTACTAGCCCATGGATTCTCCTAGACTCTCTATGGTAAGGAATAAATGGCAATTTGTCGGCTGTAGGATATTCATCATCAGCTAAGCCCAATGTATTAAAACCTAATTCATGTTGCAGAAAATAAACGAAACACATCGTATAATGTTTTGCATATTTCAAAGGCTTCTTCACGTTCCTCACGGGTCATTTCAATCAAGTTTACATAATAATCATTGCCTTCTATCGGCCAATTAATCATGTATTTATTATTAGGAAGTTTTCCATAAGTTATCATCATGTCTTTAGACCATACACGATCCGGTTCTTTAGGCGTGATACAAACGTGACTGGCACAAGCACAAGCAAATTCATCCTTATTATATCCTTCAGGACAAGGAATAGTCACATCTTTACCATAATCTTTCAAGATTGCTACGTATGTAATATCCTGAACTATATTATTTTTCTCTTCCGGAGCAATATCTTCTTTTGTATCATGACGGCTTTCCATACCGATATCATATTTCACCCCGCACATTTTTGCTATATCCCCCAATTCAGTACCATCAATCAATATTTTAGCATGTATTTTGTTTGATTGTATTATCTTTCATCTGAATTTGAGCAATCCAAGCATCATTCTCTCTTTCCAACTTTACCAAAGTAGCATTATGCCATACTTTTAAATTTTTCTCCGCGTCAACCATTTCATGGAAAATTTTATTTCCGACTGAAGGTTCAAACAACACTGCACTCACCCAACCGGTTTTTAGAGAATCAAGTCCGCCATAATAATCTGCCAAATGTTCGCGAAACTCACCAAACAAGCCTGCTGGCAAATCATAGTTTCCGTCAACAGCACTTACGCCTGCAGATGTAAGCATTCCACCCAGCCATTCAGTTTCTTCTACTATCAATGTTGCAGCCCCCATTCGAGCAGACTGAATACCAGCAGTCACTCCACTGGCACCTCCACCAATAATTAGCACATCAACAGAATCATCTGAATGAGAGCATGCTGTAAAACACAAAGCAAATAATAAACACAGACCTAAAAAATAGTTTCTCATACTAAATTCATTTAAGGATATAGAGTTTTATTAATAATATCACGGCACAAATATAACTATATTTATTAAACAAACAATAGATAATAAAATATTTTATTAATAAAATCATTATTTCTCGCATTATTAATTAATAGAAGGAGGAATTACCTCACAAATCATCTTCTTTCATTTATTATATCCACAATCATCCATAGCTACATTATCCTATATATAAATCCATTACATAGTATATAGGGAATATAACATTCAAGATATTCTAATTTTCAAAGCCCCAAAACCACATATTAATAAAAAAATTAATTATCTTTGTGTGAATTACCAAATATACATAGTTATGAACCAACAATTCTTGAAAGAAATAGAAAAGGGCTCTAAAAGCGCTCTCGTCAAAAGAGGATTATTACACATTATATATATAATGGAAGTTCCACAATTCCCGATCTTTCAAAAGAGCTGGATTTAAGTGTACCAACTGTCACCAAATTTATCGGTGAAATGTGTGATGACGGATATATTAATGATTATGGCAAATTGGAGACTAGTGGCGGACGCCATCCCAACCTCTATGGGCTTAATCCCGAATCCGGTTACTTTTTAGGTGTAGATATCAAAAGATTTGCAGTCAATATCGGCCTGATAAATTTTAAAGGCGATATGGTAGAATTAAAAATGAATATACCTTATAAGTTTGAGAACTCAATCGAAGGGATGAATGAGTTATGCAAGCATATTCTCAATTTTATAAAGAAGCTCACTATTAATAAAGAGAAGATCTTAAATATTAATGTAAATGTGTCGGGACGTGTAAATCCTGAATCAGGGTATAGCTTCAGTCAATTCAATTTTGAGGAAAGGCCGTTGGCGGATGTATTATCCGAAAAATTGGGATATAAAGTAACCATTGATAATGACACACGCGCCATGACTTATGGCGAATACATGCAAGGCTGCGTGAAAGGAGAAAAGGATATCATTTTTGTGAATGTAAGCTGGGGAGTAGGTATCGGAATTATTATTGATGGTAAGATTTATACCGGGAAATCCGGATTCTCCGGTGAATTTGGACACATGAGTGCTTATGATAATGAGATAATCTGCCATTGCGGAAAAAAAGGTTGCTTGGAGACGGAAGCTTCCGGATCGGCACTTCATCGTATCTTATTAGAGCGTATTCAAAGTGGGGAAAGTTCCATTCTATCTACACGAATCGCCACAGAGGAAAATCCGATCACTCTTGATGAGATCATTGCCGCTGTGAATAAAGAAGACCTGCTTTGCATTGATATTGTAGAAGAAATCGGGCAGAAACTAGGCAAACAGATCGCCGGGCTAATCAATATCTTCAACCCGGAACTGGTCATTATAGGTGGAACTTTATCTTTAACCGGCGATTATATCACCCAGCCGATAAAAACAGCCGTACGCAAGTACTCTCTAAATCTGGTCAATAAAGATTCAGCCATCGCGACATCCAAGCTGAAAGACAAAGCCGGCATCGTTGGCGCTTGTATGTTGGCACGCAGCCGGATGTTTGAAAGTTGAATTTATCTTCTGCGCTGAGAGAAAAGGTTATCTATAAAACGAACAATATAGACCACGACAACTCCTGTGACGACTAAAACAATAATGCGACTCAACATAAATTTCGTTTTTTATATTTCACATCTATTACATACGCAGGATTTCCCTTTTAAAATAAGAATAGGGAATCCTGTAAAAATTAGAACGCTGATTATTAATTAATAATCAGCGTTCTAATTTGAGAGCCGCTAGCCAGACTTGAACTGGCGACCTACGCGTTACGAATGCGTTGCTCTACCAACTGAGCTATAGCGGCGTTTGTCTCTCGTTTACGGCGTGCAAAATTACAGCTTTATTTGAGAAAACAAAAAGAATCCGATTATTTTTTGAGCTTAATTTTTAAATCAACTTTTGTTGACGTTATCTAAAACTTTTCTTTGCGTTCAAATTTTCCGTCCTCGGTATAGTACTTCCATGTACCCTTCGGTTTATTATTTGCATACTTTCCACGAAGTTTCAATGTCCCATCTTCATAATATTCGCGGTAACGACCATGGCGTTTTTCCCTTCTTTTACTTCCGCTTCACTCTTCAATGCGCCTTCCGGATAGAACTCCCGCAACACATTCCCTTCAAACTTTTCGACATAGAAACGTTTCAGTTCGCTCATCTGCTCTTTCTCGGTTTCAGCATCTTCGTTCATTTCCTTATCATCTTCATCAGTAGCAATAGCAACAACCTCTTCCGGTTGATATGGGCTATAATCCATCACATACTGCAAAGAAGCTGACCGTCCATCTCCTATAATCTGCATAGTCCAGTAAGGGAATGAATACAAAACGTCTTTGTTTGATTGTATTTCATTCCATGTGGCAGGATTCATCATCGGTTTCAACTGGGAATAAAACTTGCGCACATCTGTATATAAGAAAATAGTAGAACTTGACTTTAAATAGGAAAGCGCATTTTCAAATCCCGGATTATTTTTCAATAAATTCTTCTGCTCGTAATCTTCTACAAAAGGAAAGTAAAGAAGCAGCTTTATTACTAAAAACTACATAATCATCGACATAAGTATAATATGGCTTTTCAAATTTATCAAATAGTTTTCCAAAGAACAGGCGGAAAAAGCCTTTCATTTCGACGTAATTAATCTCGAAATCTTTATAATTAACCGTCTTTATCTTAACCGGACTGCGCCGCTTAATCTTCTTTTCTATTAATTCCATGTTCTTACGGGCATCTTTTATACTTTTAGCTCTGATAGCCAGAATTAGTTCTGGGTCATGCCCCAACAACCCCGGTTCGGATTGCGTAATAGCAAATTCTCCCGACATCCAACTCAAAAAGTTTTCTTCCAAAGATATCCCGAATAGCCCTTCAATCTTTTTCCGGGAACTTTGATAAGAATCATACAATTGTTTATTATGAACCGACATCGCATTCTCCAGCTCTTTTACAAAAGTTACCGGGTTGTTGAAACCTATATTGGTATAAAGAGCCGTCCGCCCGGACAGAATCTCATGCGCTTTCATTTTATGTTTTCCCGAATTCAATAAAGCAGTGACATAAGGATCGGCAGAATCTTTTCTCAACGTATACCCTTTCACTTCCATCCGCTCCTTATCCGTATTTAGGTAAAGTCCGGCAAAATTCATAGAATTGCTAAACAGATCAATGTATTCGTTTCTTGCCCCCAGATAAATAGACATAAATTGAGGTACACGCGCATAATTGACAAAGACTCTGACAAGTCCCTTACCGGAAACCAACTTCTCTGTTTCAATAAAAGACTGATCAAGCCCGATTTTAGGTTTATTACGAGAATCAATAGCCGACTCGACAAGTCCAGATGTATAAGAACCTACCAAATGATTATCGACAAAAGCAATATAGAAAATATCCCTCGTCTCGGGATCGCGCATTTCAAGGATATTAATGCTATTATGCATCCGATTAGTCACAGTAAAACCACTCATAACCAATACGGTTTCAACCTGGTCTTTCAATAAGTCCATCTTTGATGTCTTCTGCATATCCAGAATAAGTAGAAAATCCCAATTAGTGGGACGAGTCTTATGGAGCGAAATAAGCATATCCCGCTCACCAACAAGCGACAATAATACCTTATTGCTTTTAACAACGGAATCCAGCTTCTCCACACTTTTCGTCACCTCCTCGAAAGATTTCGCTTTCTTCAGACATTGCCATGTCTCGCTTCCACTAAACTTCTCCCAATCTTCAATCGGAGCCGATGACTGAATAATAAATGCCGCATCTTCCGGAACCAGATAGATCTGCTGAATATTACGATCAGGTGAGACAAATAAATAAACTACGGAATATACAACATATACCGCCAAAGCCAATGCAGTCACAACTAAAGTTCTCTTCACTATTTTCGAGGTACTTTTTTTCTTCTCCGGGCCTGCATTTTGCTCTCCTTGCCCGCAATTTAATTCATTCATTATTGTTCTGTTATAAACTTGAGTGGACAAAGATAGTAAAAAACTATTCTGAATAAAATAAATAAAGCATAAACCATTGACTCGTATCGTAAATATGTACTAACTTTACCGCATGAAAAAGAAATTCCAGCTTGAAGTTCCGGGAGGAGCCGACAAAATGTTACTTCATACTTGTTGCGCTCCTTGTTCGTCAGCTATCATCGAATGTCTGATGCAACACCATATCACCCCCGTTATTTATTATTGCAATCCTAATATTTATCCGCAGGAAGAGTATATTATAAGAAAAGAAGAATGTACGCGCTATGCCCAATCATTGGGATTGGAGATCATAGATGCTGATTACGATCATGAAAACTGGCGATGTCACATAATAGGAATGGAGCAGGAACCCGAAAGAGGAGGACGTTGCCTGCGTTGTTTTAAACTACGCTTATTGGAGACCGCCCGTTATGCACATGAACATGGCCTTTCCATAATAACCACAACGCTTGCCTCCAGTCGTTGGAAAAGTCTGGAGCAGATTAATGAAGCCGGACAATATGCCACCGCTTCATACCCGGATGTCACATACTGGGAACAGAATTGGCGGAAAGGCGGACTTAGCGAACGACGCATCGCCATCATTAAAGAGTATAACTTCTACAACCAACAATATTGCGGTTGTGAATTCAGCATGAGAAAAGAAGAATAAAACAAACCCGCCATCACCAGCTAACCAATGAATCGAAGTAAAAAGGCAAAAACAGAAAGCTATTCAAAAGAAATCACATTCCAATAACAGATTAGGATGTATCATCGCCATTATTGTGCTCATACCTATTCTTTTTGGCGTCTACTTATATTGCCAACAGATTAATATCCAGAAAAATAATGAACTGCAAACTGATACCTCCCTTCAAATTCCACTTGGCAAAGATCTGGAGACACCCATATCATTAGTTCCCCGGCAAGAACAAATCATCCGCCATAGCGGATATACGGTATCATACAACAAAGATTTAAAAATACCCAACTGGGTCTCTTACGAACTAACCCGGGAAGAAACCAAAGGAAAAGAAAAAGAGGCAATCGCTTTATCGCCGACCCATTAGTGACAGGCCCGATTGCAACTAATGCCGACTACACCCGTTCAGGATATGACAAAGGCCACATGGCTCCTGCAGCAGATATGAAATGGAGCCCTGAAGCCATGAAAGAATCATTCTATTTCAGCAATATGTGCCCCCAACATCCCCAGTTAAACAGAAGAGGATGGAAAAATCTGGAAGAAAAGATCCGGGATTGGGCCATAGCAGACAGCACCATTATCATTATATGTGGTCCTATTATTGAAAAATAGCCTAAAACAATCGGAAAGAATAAAGTCGTAGTACCTCAAAAGTTTTTTAAAGTAGTCCTTTCTCCTTTTGTCAAGCCGATGCGAGCTATCGGTTTCTTATTCAATAATGAGCAGGCAGTAGAACCTCTATCATCCTATACGGTAACAATAGATAGCATCGAGAGCCTGACTAACATAGATTTCTTCGCACCTCTGCCCGATGAGATAGAAAACAAAATAGAAGCAGATATTAATTACTCCCTGTGGCCTAATTAAGTAGCAAAACTCGTTTCTCTGAAATGAATTCATTTCCTTGTGCCAATGGCATTCTAGTTACAAACAGACTCTCACTTCAATAAAAGGGAGTTGTTGTATTACTCTCAAGGTTTCACATTGTAACGTCAAGAGATTGTCTTATTCCCACATATTGTGGGAAAGTATTCTCTTATTTTATGAGAAAACATTCCCATATATTGCGGGAAAATAGTCCCACAATATATTGGAATAATGGAACTACTCTGGAAACTAAAAAAAAGATAATTCACAATGAAAACAAAGAGACACAATAAGCAGCTGAATAAATCAAGCAAGGCAGTTCAACGTGAAAGAATGGATTCATTACCGCATCGAAAGAAAACATACTTTTGATATAGTCTTCTTATGATTCATCCTAAAAGAGAACACTCCTATCCAAATTCTTTTTATCTTTGACGAACTTTTTAAATACACCTCAAAAGATGAAGAAAAAAAGAGAAATATTCTACTATCAATTCTAATCGGAGCATTCCTCCTTTGTGCAGTTGCCGGAGGCACCTTTTATTATTATCTGTTTGCCCCCCAATTTCACCCATCTAAAACCGTATATATTTATGTAGACCGGGATGATACTGCCGATTCTATCTACCATAAAATAAAAGAATTCGGGCATGTCAATAAGTTCACCGGATTCCAGTGGATGGCAAAATACAAGGATTTCGATCAGAATATCCACACCGGTCGTTATGCCATTCGCCCCAATGACAACGTATATCATGTATATAGCCGTTTTTCCAGAGGTTATCAGGAGCCTATGAACCTTACTATCGGAAGCGTACGGACACTAGACCGGCTGGCGCGAAGCATCGGCAAGCAACTGATGATCGACTCCGCCGAAATCGCGAGCCAACTGTTCGGCTCTACTTTCCTAGCGCAAATGGGATATACCAGTATAACACTCCCCAGCCTCTTCATACCGGAAACCTATCAGGTATATTGGGACATGAGCGTAGACGAATTCTTCAAACGAATGAAGGACGAACACGAACGATTTCTGGAATAAAGATCGCCTGACTCGCACAAGCTACCGCTATCGGTATGACACCGGAAGAAGTCTGCACCCTCGCCTCCATTGTTGAAGAAGAAACCAATAATAATGAAGAAAAGCCGATAGTAGCCGGACTATACATCAACCGGTTACACAAAGATATGCCCCTACAAGCAGACCCCACAATCAAATTTGCCCTGCAGGATTTTGGTCTGCGACGTATTACGAACGAGCATTGAAAATCGATTCTCCATATAATACATATATAAATACCGGATTACCTCCCGGCCCTATCCGTATCCCCTCTAAAAAAGGGATAGACAGCGTATTGAATTATACCAAGCACAACTATATTTACATGTGCGCAAAAGAAGATTTTTCCGGTACGCATAATTTCGCCTCCAATTATGCCGAACACATGGCAAATGCAAGAAAATATTGGAAAGCGCTGAATGAAAGAAAGATTTTCAAGTAAATTTGTGATAAAACGAACTGAAAAGCCTATCTTTGCCCGATAGATTAACAAACTGTGATCAACACTAAATAAAAGAAATAGATATGAGCAAGCAACTCTTACTTGGCGATGAAGCCATTGCACAAGCTGCACTGGATGCCGGACTTTCAGGTGTTTACGCTTATCCTGGCACTCCATCTACTGAGATTACCGAATATATTCAAATGGCTCCAATTACGAGCGAGCGTAACATACATAACCGTTGGTGTGCCAACGAAAAGACTGCCATGGAGGCCGCCTTAGGTATGTCATTTGTAGGCAAACGTGCCTTAGTGTGCATGAAACATGTAGGAATGAACGTGGCCGCAGACTGTTTCATCAATTCGGCCATCACGGGTGTAAAGGGAGGACTGATTGTGATAGCGGCAGATGATCCTAGCATGCACTCTTCACAGAATGAACAAGACAGCCGCTTTTATGGCGACTTCTCTTTGATACCCATGTACGAACCGAGCAACCAGCAGGAAGCTTATGACATGGTGTACAACGGTTTTGAGTTTTCCGAAAAGGTAGGAGAACCTATCCTAATGCGTATGGTAACCCGACTTGCGCATTCCCGCTCCGGAGTAGAACGCAAGGCACAAAAGCCGCAGAATCAGCATTTCATTCAGTGACGATCCCCGTCAATTCATCCTGTTACCTGGAAATGCCCGTAAACGCTACAAAGTATTGCTTTCACGTCAAGATGAGTTTATCAAAGCTTCCGAAGAATCACCGTACAACAAATACACAGATGGGCCTAACAAAAAACTAGGAATCGTCGCTTGTGGAATCGGCTACAATTATCTAATGGAGAATTATCCGGAAGGTTGTGAATATCCGGTATTTAAGGTTGGACAGTATCCGCTTCCTAAGAAGCAATTGATGCAATTAATCGACGCTTGCGACGAAATCCTTGTTTTAGAAGACGGACAACCATTTGTTGAAAAACAATTGAAAGGATATCTGGGTATCGGATTAAAAGTAAAAGGACGTCTCGACGGTACACTGTCACAAGACGGAGAGTTAAATCCGGACTCTGTAGCCCGCGCGGTCGGTAAAGAGAACAAATCGGAATTCGGTATTCCTTCTGTAGTAGAAATGCGCCCGCCTGCACTTTGCGAAGGCTGCGGACACCGCGATATGTATATCACACTAACCGAAGTTCTGAAAGAAGAATACCCATCTCATAAAGTATTCAGCGACATCGGTTGCTATACATTAGGCGCGAATGCTCCATTCAATGCAATTAACTCATGTGTGGACATGGGCGCCTCCATAACCATGGCCAAAGGTGCGGCTGACGGAGGTCTTTTCCCGGCTGTAGCTGTCATCGGAGACTCCACATTCACCCATTCCGGAATGACCGGACTGTTAGATTGTGTGAACGAGAACGCCAGTGTAACCATCGTCATCTCCGACAATGAAACCACCGCCATGACCGGTGGACAGGATTCTGCCGGAACCGGACGCATCGAAGCAATCTGTGCAGGTCTCGGTGTAGAGCCCGCCCATATCAGAGTGGTTGTTCCTTTGAAAAAGAATTACGAAGAGATGAAACAGATCATACGCGAAGAAATCGAATATTGTGGCGTATCTGTCATTATTCCGCGCAGAGAGTGTATCCAGACATTAGCACGTAAAAAAAGAAGCAAGTAAACCATGAAAAAAGACATTATATTATCAGGAGTAGGTGGACAGGGTATTTTGTCTATTGCTACCGTGATCGGTAAAGCCGCTTTAAAGGAAGGACTTTATATGAAACAAGCAGAAGTACATGGCATGAGCCAGCGCGGAGGAGACGTTCAATCCAACCTCCGCATCAGCGATCAGCCGATTGCTTCCGACTTGATCCCATCCGGTAAATGCGACCTTATTATTTCATTGGAACCTATGGAAGGCCTTCGCTACCTTCCTTACCTTAGCCCTGAAGGGTTGGCTGGTAACGAATGAAACTCCTTTTGTCAATATTCCCAACTATCCGGAAGCGGACAAAGTAATGGCAGAAATCAATAAGCTACCTCACAAAATTGTGTTGAACGTAGACAAAGTAGCCAAAGAAGTAGGCTCCGCCGCGTTGCCAACATTGTCTTACTGGGAGCAACCATCCCATTCCTGGGCATCGATTACGGAAAAGTACAGGACAGCATTCATGAGATTTTCCAACGTCAAGGGGAAGCAATTGTAGAAATGAATCTTAAAGCATTGGCTGCCGGCAAGGAAATTGCGGAAAAGCTTATGTAATAACAGAGACTGTCATGAGTACACAATACTGGGAAGAAGAACTAGAAACCATGAGCCGGGAGAAGTTGCAGGAATTACAACTTCGACGCTTAAGAAAACAATTAGTATCGCTGCGAACTCCCCATACTATAAGGAGGTTTTCAGTAAACATGGTATTACCTCAGACAGCATACAGTCGCTAGACGATATCCGCAAAGTGACCTTTACGACCAAATCTGACATGCGCGCCCACTATCCGTTCGGACTGGTGGCGGGAGATATGAGGAATGATGGTGTGCGTATTCACTCTTCCAGTGGTACCACCGGAAACCCGACTGTTATCGTTCACTCACAGCACGACCTCGACTCCTGGGCCAACCTGGTAGCCCGCTGTCTGTACGCAGTAGGAATACGCAAGACCGACGTCTTCCAAAACAGCTCCGGATACGGTATGTTTACAGGAGGGTTAGGCTTCCAATACGGTGCAGAACGCTTGGGCTGCCTGACCGTTCCTGCCGCAGCAGGTAACAGCAAGCGGCAGATTAAATTCATCAATGACTTTAAGACTACCGCTTTACATGCCATCCCCAGCTATGCCATCCGCCTTGCAGAAGTCTTCCAGGAAGAAGGTCTTGATCCCAAAGGAACCACACTGAAAACCCTGGTTATCGGCGCCGAACCTCACACCGACGAACAACGCCGGAAAATAGAAAAGATGCTGGGTGTAAAAGCATACAACAGCTTCGGTATGACGGAGATGAACGGCCCCGGTGTTGCCTTCGAATGTCTGGAACAAAACGGAATGCACTTCTGGGAAGACTGTTATCTGGTAGAAATCATTGATCCAGAAACAGGAGAACCCGTTCCTGAAGGAGAAACCGGAGAATTAGTACTTACTACCCTTGATCGTGAAATGATGCCGCTCATCCGTTATCGTACCCGCGACTTAACCCGTATTCTTCCCGGAAAATGTCCATGTGGTCGTACACATATCCGGATAGACCGTATTAAAGGACGCAGTGACGATATGTTCATTATCAAGGGAGTAAACATATTCCCCATGCAAGTAGAAAAGATACTGGTACAATTTCCCGAATTAGGCAGCAATTATCTGATTACACTGGAGACAGTCAACAACCAGGATGAAATGATTGTAGAAGTAGAACTGAGCGATCTTTCTACCGACAATTATATCGAACTGGAAAAGATACGCAAAGACATTACCCGCCAATTGAAGGATGAAATATTGGTGACTCCTAAAGTTAAACTGGTAAAGAAAGGCTCTCTCCCGCAAAGCGAAGGAAAAGCCGTCCGGGTAAAAGACTTAAGAGACAACAAGTAACAATTCAAATATCCATGTGCTAATATACCAACCGCCTTTTCACCATGCGGAATGGAATATTAGCACATTATTAATTAATATCAGATTATATGCAATTACTTAAAAAAAAGAATTCTGCAAGACGGAAAATGTTACGAAGGAGGTATTCTGAAAGTGGATAGTTTTATCAACCACCAGATGGACCCTGTTCTGATGAAATCAATCGGAGTCGAATTTGTCCGCCGTTTTGCAGCCACAAACGTAAATAAAATTATGACAATAGAAGCCAGTGGCATTGCTCCTGCTATCATGACAGGTTACCTGATGGATTTACCAGTTGTATTTGCAAAGAAGAAGTCTCCTAAAACCATCCAGAATGCACTAAGCACCACTGTGCACTCATTCACTAAAGACCGTGATTATGAAGTAGTGATCAGTGCCGATTTTCTGACTCCAAATGACAATGTTCTTTTTGTTGATGATTTCCTTGCCTACGGAAATGCCGCATTAGGCATTCTCGACCTCATAGAGCAATCCGGAGCAAAATTGGTAGGCATGGGCTTCATTATTGAAAAAGCCTTCCAAAATGGACGTAAAAAACTCGAGGAGAAAAGCGTCAGAGTAGAAAGCCTGGCTATCATTGAAGACTTATCCAATTGCTGCATTAAAATCAAAGACGAGTAGATTAATTGGCGAGTAGATTAATTAGGATTGAAATACTGCCCTTTATCTTTCGTTCTTTTCCCATATTGCACCGCATGCTGCGGACAAACATGATAACATGCCAGGCATGAGGTGCAATCCATCCCCCAAACAGGCTTTCTGCCCATCATCATAATATTCCCTACCGGACAACTCTTCTCACAACGCTTACATCCAATACAAGCATCCGTAGTATAAAAATTCCCGGGAGACATCTGAAAGCGATTAAATAAAGGATTGATAATCCTCGTCTTAATAAAAGGAATACTCCCTTCATGACAAAGAAACAACTCTCTCTCCTACTTATTGAAGCATTTATTTGATTGAGAGTCGGAATAGCATCTGCCAGCTTTTTCTCCTCCAGCTCTTTCTTATCTACGTCAAAACCGGGAAGCAATACATAATTATTGGGCATAGTCACAGAAAAGCCTGCATGACACTTCCAGCCTTTATGACTCAAAGCCTTCTCCAGCACCTGCTGCGTAAGCCCGGTATCATCCCCACAGGAACAAACAAAAAACAAATATTGTCTTTTATACCCCTTTAAAGAGAGTTGCCGAATAAAATTAAGTACGATTTCAGGAGGAGCCCACGAATAGATAGGAAAGACAAAACCGATCTTCTCACCCTCCCGCAAACAAAATCCACAAAGCGCGGAAATTACGTTTCTTGTTCTTACGGTCACGGTATGCGTAGGTCAAACCTTTTTCCCAAGTGTTTTTTGCTACTGTCCATACATTCTTTCTTGCACCAAAGTAACCTTTGGTAAGACCTAAAATTTTCTTTCTTCTTGCTCTAGAAGCAACATGATTTACTGATCTTGGCATAGTTTTAATTCTTTTTGAATGTTAGCGCCACTGTTTCACACGGTGAACTTAAAGCTAAAGACATTCGGTTAATACTTTAAATAATACGTTTACGCTTTCGTTGTTTTTAGATTACTTCATGCAAAGCAATTCCTTAACTTGATCCAAGTTAGCATTAGCTACTAGACCTGAGTGTACAAGGTTTCTTTTCTGCTTTTTAGTCTTCTTAGTCAAAATATGACTGTGAAAAGCGTGCTTTCTTTTGATTTTACCTGTTCCGGTAAGAACGAATCTTTTTTTAGAACCGGAGTTAGTCTTGATCTTTGGCATCTTGTTTTTAATTTTAAATTATTATTCAAATGGTGGTAACGCACTATACCGGCGCGTTACGCACTCTTTTTTATTCTTTTGTTTCTACTGCCTTTTTCGGATTTTCCTTTTTAGCAGTATCCGTTTCTGCCTTCTTCGGAGAGCCCGCTTTCTTCGGAGCCAAAGAAATAGTCATTCTCTTACCTTCCAACAAGGGCATCTGCTCTACTTTTGCATATTCTTCCAAGTCATTCGCAAAACGAAGCAATAATACTTCGCCTTGTTCTTTGAAAAGAATGGAACGACCTTTAAAGAACACATATGCTTTCACCTTGTCTCCGTCCTGCAAGAATCCGATGGCATGTTTCAACTTGAAGTTGTAGTCATGATCATCTGTTTGAGGTCCGAAACGGATTTCTTTTACGTTTACTTTTACCTGTTTAGCCTTTTGTTCCTTTTGACGTTTCTTTAATTGATAAAGAAATTTAGAATAATCAATAATTCTACAAACTGGAGGAACAGCATTGGGTGAAATTTCAACTAGGTCAGCCTCATGATCCTCAGCCATTTTTAAAGCTTGAGCTATCGGATAAACTGCCGGTTCTACATCGTCGCCCACTATGCGGACTTCTTTGGCACGAATCTGTTCATTGATTCTGTGTTGCCCTTTTAAACTGTCATTCTTCATTAAAAAACTTTTAGTTCCTGTTTGTTTCTTCTTATTTTAATTAGTATTTCTTTATCTTAACGCAAAAGAATACATAAAGGTTTAACAATGCGCTCTTTTGCAAACGGCTGCAAAGTTACCATTTATTTATCATATTAGAAACTTCTTCGGCAATATTTTTTCCGAATTCTTCTATTTTCATAGTTCCTTTGTCGCCTTCGCCCTGCTTGCGGACTGCAACTTCACCGTTTTCAGCTTCTTTCTCGCCTACAATCAACATGTAAGGAATACGCTTCATTTCGTTGTCACGAATCTTACGACCGATTTTTTCATTACGGTCATCCACAATAGCACGAACATCGAATTTTCTCAGTTCTGCTTTCACTTTTTCCGCATACTCATTGAATTTCTCAGAAATAGGCAGAATAGCTACCTGATCAGGAGTCAGCCACAGCGGGAATTTACCGGCAGTGTGCTCAATCAATACGGCAACAAAACGTTCCATTGATCCGAAAGGTGCACGGTGAATCATTACCGGACGATGCTTTTGGTTATCTGAACCCATATATTCCAACTGGAATCGTTCGGGCAAGTTGTAGTCTACCTGAATTGTTCCCAATTGCCAGCGACGGCCGATAGCGTCTTTCACCATAAAGTCCAATTTAGGTCCATAGAATGCAGCTTCACCATATTCCACTTTCGCAGTCAGGCCTTTTTCTTCGCAAGCTTCAATAATGGCTTGTTCGGCTTTTTCCCAATTCTCATCACTACCAATGTACTTTTCACGGTTCACCTTGTCACGAAGAGAAATCTGAGCTTCCACATTCTCAAAATTCATAGACTTGAACACAATGTTAATGATATCCATCACGCGAAGGAATTCTTCCTTCACTTGGTCGGGACGACAGAACAAGTGAGCATCATCTTGTGTAAAACTGCGCACACGGGTCAGTCCGTGCAATTCACCGCTCTGTTCGTAGCGGCATACGGTTCCGAATTCCGCGATACGCAACGGCAGGTCCTTATAAGAACGTGGAGAATTCTTATAAATCATACAGTGATGAGGACAGTTCATCGGTTTCAGGAAATATTCTTCCCCTTCTTCGGGTGTATGAATAGGCTGGAACGAGTCCTTACCGTACTTGGCGTAGTGTCCGGAAGTGATATACAGGTTCTTGTTGCCAATAGGCGGACACATTACTTCCTGATAATCATAACGGGCCTGGATACGGCGCAAGAAATCTTGCAAACGGATACGCAAGGCAGTACCTTTCGGTAACCACATGGGAAGTCCCTTGCCCACCATATCGGTAAACATGAACAAATCCATTTCCTTACCTATCTTACGATGGTCGCGTTTCTTGGCTTCTTCCAGCATTACCAGATATTCGTCCAGCATTTTCTTCTTCGGGAAAGTTATACCATAAATACGTGTCATCTGCTTACGGTCTTCCTGCCCTCTCCAATAAGCACCGGCCACAGAAAGCAGCTTGATAGCTTTGATAGGAGCGGTAGAGGTCAAGTGAGGACCACGGCAAAGGTCGGTAAACGCACCTTGTGTATAAGTGGTGATGTGTCCATCCTCCAGTTCGGAGATCAATTCACATTTATAAGTCTCACCTCTTTCACCGAATTTCTTAACGCATCCTCTTTAGCAATGCTCTGACGCACCAATATTTCTTTCTTTGCAGCCAACTCGGCCATCTTGGCCTCAATAGCTGGCAAATCTGCCTCCTTAATGATTGCTTCACCCGGGTCTACATCATAGTAAAAACCGTTTTCAATGGCCGGACCGATACCAAACTGAATGCCTGGATAAAGTTCTTGCAATGCTTCGGCCAGCAAGTGGGCACTAGTGTGCCAGAAAGCATGTTTGCCCTGTTCGTCTTCCCATTTATAAAGAACGAAGTTTGCATCTTCATTGATAGGGCGAGATAAATCAATCGTTTCACCGTTCACGCCACAAGCTAAAACATCTTGTGCCAGCCGTGAACTGATACTTTCTGCAATCTGCAGACCAGTAACTCCTTCGTTATATTCGCGAACGGAGCCGTCGGGGAATGTTATCTTTATCATAATCTTCTATTTATTTTCTTTCTTGAGGATGCAAAAATAACGAAATCTTTTTGACTTATCCTCTTTTTAGCAAAAAAATGTTATTCTTTTCGTTCCGTAAAGCGTTTGATTATATTGTAAGCAGAGAAAAGTCCCAACTCACCTGCTTTACTCAGGTCCTGTATACCTTGCCTGTTGTTACCCAAGAAAATATGTGTCAAGCCGCGATTGAAATAAGCATCCGCAAATTTAGGATCCAACTGGATGGCTCTGTCATAATCAACAATTGCCGCACGATAGTCTTTCAAGATAGAAAGCACATTACCTCTATTATAATAAGCATAGACAAAATCCGGAGCCAGCTCAATCACCTTGTCCAAATCGCGCTTTACCATTTCATAGTCCGCAGCTTTCACAGCACTCTTCTCTCCCGGATTGACTTTCAAATCATACTCTTTTTCCATCTTCTGGTATTCCAGCTGCTTATAACGGATTAAAGCACGATTGAAATAAACCGGAAAGAAATTACCCTCAATAATAATAGCCTGATTCAAATCTTCAATGGCACTTGCAAAATCCTGCACCAGATAAAAGTCCAATGAACGTGCAAAACGTTTGTTCACATCATTCGGATCAGCCACAATGGCAGCAGTCTGTTCGTCAATGGATGCAAAATGTTTTGTAGCTTGTTCTTCCGTCAGAGGAGCTTCCTCATTAGTTATAATCAGACGGCCGGGAAGTACTTTCTGATTATTCAATGTTTCAATGAACTGATTATTCAATGTTTCAATGATCGTGCTTTTTAATAATAGTTGACCTGGGGCCGTTTCACATCATCATTCTTATTCGATAGTCACTCTTATATTTTTCTTCTCCCTCTTCGTTGTCGGCAACCACTATCTTACGATAGTTGTTCATGTTCTTATCGGATTCTTATTTTATTATTCGCGTCCACGATTATTAGGATCTACTCCGTTCTGTTTATCCAGCTGTGCTTTCAACACCTTGAATTCATCTGCATCAGCATCCCCTATTTTCCTACGCGCCTATTTCCTGCATTCTTAGTGGACAAACGGAATAGCACGGTTGAAATCCGCTTCCGCTTCCGCATATCTTAGCCTGTTGCATAATTTAACAATCGCTCTTGCAGGCCCAAGCATCCGGATCATATTTATCCAATTCAAGCGCCTTATTGAAATCAGTCAAGGCAGCAATGGTGTCCTTCTGCTGTAAAGACACTTCCCCCCTCATTAAATAAGCACGTGTATAGCGTGGAGACACCTTCAACAAGCTTTCCAAATCCTCTTTTGCAGAATTATAATCCTTTTTCTGAATATGAGATAACGTTAGGTTATGCCACAGAGTGATATTCTCCGGATCATAATGCAATGCTTTCTTATAATCCTCTATCGCTCCCGCAAAATTACTCTGCTGAATCCGTGCCAATCCACGCACCTGATAAGCACCCACCACAAACGGATTGCGTTGGATAGCCGCATCACAGTCTATTTCAGCACCTTGGAAATCTTCCAGATTCAGTTTAGCCAAAGCCCTGAAAAAATAAGGCTCAGACAAATAAGGCTTTGCATTAATCACCTGATTGAAGTATTGAATCGAAAGGACATAGTCCTCAAAATAAAGCGCATTGCGGGCGATAGTCATCACCCGATCCGTATTAATCTGAGCACAACCAGTTGGGAAACAGTAATAATACTGTTAATATTCTCTTTATCATCGACATTTTATGCTTGTAAACGAAGCAAAAATAATGTTTTTCGCTTACTTAACAGGGATATAAACGTTTTTTATCTTTATTTTCACCTGTTTCATCTTATATGAACTGCGTGCTTTCCCCTTCAACATCGTATTCAGTTTTCCCTTAATCATCTGCTTACGAAGCGGTGAGATATGGTCGATGAACATCTTACCATCCAAATGGTCGAATTCATGCTGCATTACGCGAGCCAGATAGCCCTCTACAACTTCCTCGTGCTCCACAAAATTCTCGTCCATATATTTCACGCGAATCTTATCACCCCTTTTCACTGTCTCGTGGATACCCGGCAGACTGAGACATCCCTCTTCCATGTTTACTTCTTCTCCCCCGACCTCTAGTATATGGGGATTGATATAAGCCTTATTGAAGTCTTTAAATTCAGGATAATCCTCCGAGAGCGGATCTAACGTAATGGTAACAACGCGAATTGGCAAACCGATTTGCGGAGCAGCCAGTCCTACGCCATCGGCGTGCACCATTGTTTCAAACATATTTTGCAATCAACTCTTTCAGGTTCGGATAATCCGGAGTTATATCCTCTGCCACCTTTCTTAATACAGGTTGGCCATATACATAAATAGGTAAAATCATACTTTTATACTCTACTAAAAAATTAAGTTATTCTTATGTCCTATACTAAAAACGTTTACTCTCCAAATATGTTTGCAGAATAATAGTAGCACTAATTTCGTCTACCAAAGCCTTGTTCTGCCGGTCTTTCTTTTTCAGTCCGGCTTCCAGCATCGTACGGTGCGCGAGAACAGATGTGAAACGTTCGTCCACATACTCTACAGGAAGTTCCGGGAAACGCTTCTTCAGCGAACGGACAAAGGGCTCGATGTTTTTCATATTTTCAGAGGCTTCATTATTCATCTGCTTAGGCAATCCTATAATAATCCGCTCTACCGGTTCCTTTGCTACATACTCACCGATAAAGTTCAGAAGTTCATGCGTGGGCACCGTTGTCAATCCGTTGGCGATCAGCTGCATCGTATCGCTCACAGCTATCCCTGTACGTTTCCTTCCATAATCTATTGCTACTATTCTGCTCATGGGGCACAAAAATACAAAAAAGACGCTTCCCGCGAAAGGAAACGTCTCTTTTATTCTATTATTTCAAGTGTATATTATTCTTCAACAATTGCTACACGACTTAGTTTAGCATCATCATAGAACATGTTGCCAACGCCACCCTTATAATCAACTTTCAATTGAGAAGCAGGAACTCCAAATTCGTTAACCATCAAGTCACGAACAGCTTCAGCTCTCTTCTTACTCAACTTCATGTTATATTCAGCAGAGCCTGTACCCTTATCAGCATATCCTGTTATAGTAAACACTTTTCATGTTGCTTTGATACCCTTAGCCATAGCTTCAATATTCATATACTCTCTCTTGCTGATGTTACTCTTTCCGATATTAAATACAACAACGTAACGTGGAATCAAACCGGCTTCTTTCTTAACAATCACTTCCGGTTTTTTATTACGTGCTTCAACCAGGTCACGCTTCAAAGATTCATTTTCACCCTTCAGTGCGTTCACTCTGTCTCTCATGTCGTTCAACTGGCTTTCCGGAACCATCGGAACCGTAGGAACTGCATTCCAACCGCGTTTCTTGAATTTATAAGTAACACCTACAGTCAGACCAGCCAATCCTTCAGGACCTGAGTTACCAAATGTATTTTTTCATCAAAAGTCCGCGCAATTCAACGTTAAGATCCAAAGCTGAAGACAGACGGAAGCGGTTGATCAAACCGGCATTGATACCCAGTTCGTCATCTGCACCTTTTCCTGAATGTACGAATCCAGCTCCTACATAAGGAATGAATGAGTACAGACGATCTTCTTATAACCACAAATCATATTGGTAAGATTCAGCAATACGTCTCCGTGAAGGTTCAACACATTCCACTTTTCTTTGTAGTAGCCATTAGAATACTGTCCTCCGTCTACAAGCGGACCGTTAGCATTAGGAGTAGCACCTTTAGCCTGAAGCCCGTTGTAAGCTACACGTAATCCGATACCTGGAGTAAACCACTTACCTACAGCAATGTCAAGTGCCGGAGCAAGACGTTTTCCGAAGTCAGCTTTACCATCATTGTCGCCAAAATACATTTGTGCGCCAACGCCACCACTAATAAACCAGTTAGCACCAAAGCGATTAGTTTCCACTCTATAACTCTTTGCTGCATTTTCTTTTTCTTGTGCAGGCAAACATACAGATGCTGCTGCCAATAAAATAAACAATAAACCCTTTTTCATCTCAATTTATTTTAGTAATAATATATTTCAATTGTCTTACAGGATAGATACACAACCCAAATGTTCTACACCTGACTAAGAGACAATAAACGTCATTTTCTTCTAAATTTAGTGCAAATATAGATATTTATTGTAATACACACAAAAAAACTCGTAAATTTTCATTCATTCATAGATTTTTTATAGAGCGATAAAAGTCTAATATAACTCCAGAAGGCATCTGAAGGGGTTTTTGTGAAAGAATTAAAAAAAAAAATAGTCAGTGATGAAATAAGATCACTGACTATTTTTCTTCTTTGTCTATATACTTTTGTTAATATACCAGTTTTACATTATCAACCCACAATGAATTTCCCGGTGAACCGATATAAGCTCCTCCATGACTGGATGTAAATTGAAGATACAGATGAGTAGGAACGTCATTTTCATCCCCCCAAGCCACCTCGTGGATAGGTACACTTTCGCCTTTGCTATTGACCGTGTAACTTTCGGTTGCTTGCAGACGCATCATGTGAGCCTTGTATTCAGGACGACTTGTTATGTCACCATACATAATCTCATAAGTTACATTATTCTTCCAGTCCGTAGAGTGATAATAATAAGTCACCATTGTCCCGATACGTTTCGCATACACATTTCCTTTGGCATCTTCCCAACGTTTCTGCAGCAGCAGGATAGCTGCCGGATAATCCTTACCCGGCACATCCGTAATCTTACTGAATCCGGTAGCACGTATACGATTCTCGCGATCAGACATCTTCACCTTGTAATCGAACTGAAGGGCCACCGGTTTTCTTGGTAAACGGAATACCGGTCTGCAGCATCTTCTGCGGTTCTTAGTACCTTTAATAGGCTCATGCACCGATCCGGTAAAAACAGAGCCAGCCGCCAGCACCGTGATATTGACCAGTCCCAACACCTTCACACTTTCCATGCGCGTATCCAGCCGCGCGCAATATCCATCTCCCCGCTTCTCCGGAAATACCGAAGTATTAGTTTTCGTGATGCCTGCCACACTTTCGCCATCACGTTGGAAGTAGCCCACGGGGATCCGCCCATATTTTTATAAACCTGATCTCCCTTGATCACAGAGGTCGGCCCTATCGCATATACATTCTTAGTATTTCCGCCGATAATGCTCGATTCCTTTATCTGACGGTCTACCCATTGATCCATGTCTCCGAAAGGAAGCATCTCGACTTTATGTTGCGCCATCAAAGACAAGGAAGAAAATAAATGCAACAAAACCTGTCATCAACAGGCGACGAACGCTTTTCTGAACCATTACTTTCCTTTCTTTCTTCTTCTTCTTATAAATTATACTCCCATTGCTTTAAAGCAAATCCCCAATTCTCTTCTACCAAACGAATCGTACGGTCGTCATATTTATACTTATTCTTCTTATAACCTTTCTTACCGCCTACATACTTTTCTATGTCACACGCGCTTCCGTGAATCCGGGGATAGAAAGCGACTTATAAATATTCTCTGTCATTCCCATCGCATCCGCTTCAAAATCTTCAAACTTCACCTCCATCAAATTCCCTTCCGGAATGAACTTCTTATCCGATTCATACTTATGATACAGCTTTGCATAAATAGAAATGATATTTTCCTCTAATTGTTCATTGCTGACATCCTGCAACTTCAAGGGTTGAATCGTATTAGTAAAGAAACTACGGGTAGACTCAAACACAGTATACGGATTACGCATCAGATAGATAAATTTCGCATTGGGGAACATCTTTACCAATTCCTTCACGCGTCCCGTGTGAGGGGGGTTCTTGCTAAGAAACTGAGTACCATGGGTATTCCACAAAGAGATCTTAATCAATTTCGTGAACACCTCTTCAAAACCTTCAATTCGGCATCCGTTATGTCATCAAACAACAGATACTTATCGGCATACTCCTGCTGATGCCTTGGCAAGAACCAGAAGTTATAATAGGTATAAGGCATCATGTTGGCAACGCAAACTCTTCCTCCTGCGGCAAATCGACTGCCAGCTCCATATTATCCGTCGGCCGCTTGTCCGGCATCAGCCAGCTCATGTTTTTCTTGAAGAAAGGCTGTCCCCACATCATCAGATGCGGAAATACGGTCTGATACGTTGTGTTATAGCCGAAATGCTTGTCGCAAGAGAACACATTATGCACGAAAGTTGTTCCGCTCCGCCAGTGACCAAGGATAAAGACCGGATCGTGTTCCAACGGTTTATCTGCCAACAACTTTTCGTAGCGTTTATCCTGAAGTGGAGCCAAAGTAGACAGTAAACGGCACACCGCCTTTGTCAACCGGTATTTTCCTTTGTAAGCCGCATCTATTTCACGACCGGCAGTGATAGCCTTAAACGTTTGCCAATCTGCCCCTACTAGAGTATTTATCGGAAGTTTATTAAATTCGAGTAATCCCACTTTATTAATTAAAAATTGTTAATTAAAAAATTACAAACTGCATACAGCAGGCATTTCAGTTTTCAATTTATTGTTGAACAATCTATTTTATTAGTCTGCACTGCAAGGCCCTGACGTTCCAGTTCTTTGACGGCCTTCTCAATAGCTTCGTAATGCTCAGGAGCTATGCCCAATTCAGGCAGATTCAAAACCGGAAAATCATCGGCAATATTCATGTCTTTCTTTTCCACACGATCGATAATCATTCCCACAGCTGGTATTATTCGTTATCGGATCGATCAGGATAAACGAACCGCATGATTTATTCTTCCGGTAAGGATCAAAGAACAGCTCTTTGGCAGTAGTAAACACCACACGTGCGATCTGACGTGCTGCAATTTCGTCTTTAGTCAGCTGACCAAAGGGAACAGACGAATGTTCCATCGTATTGACATCCACTTTATATTTTATGCTGTCGATACGCGTGCGGCTGACATTCGTTGTTTGCTTGATGAAGAACGATTTGTTTACATCCATCGGTTCCTCGTCCATCCACACCAACATCGCCTCAAAATTACGATCCACAATAGGCAAGTTATCCGGATGTACCAGCATTTCCCTCTTGAGACATCCTATCTCGTCTTCAAAAGTCAGTGTAACCGACTGCGGCGGAAAAGCATAATCCAATTCACCATCAAAAGTCACGATACTTTTTACATGAGACACTTTACCCGAAGGCAATGCCATTACTGTCTCCCCCTTACGTATAATTCCGGATGCGACTTTACCGCAGAATCCCCTAAAGTCGAGGTTCGGGCGAAGTACATATTGAACCGGGAAACGGAAATCCGTCAGGTTGTGGTCATTGTCGATATGGACCGTTTCCAGGAAATCCAACAAGGAGAGTCCTTTATACCACGGAGTTCTTTCTGACTTATCCACCACATTGTCTCCATCGAGTGCGGACAGAGGAATACAAGTAACGTCGGGAATCCCCAAGGGAGCTACAAACTTCTTATACTCTGCTACAATCTCATTAAAGCGTTCTTCCGAAAAACCTACCAAGTCCATCTTGTTTACGGCCAATACCACATGCTTGATACCCAGCAGAGACACCAGGAAAGTATGACGACGAGTCTGTGTAATCACTCCCGTACGGGCGTCCACCAAAATAATCGCTAGATTAGCGGTAGAGCCCCCGGTGATCATGTTACGCGTATACTGTTCGTGCCCCGGAGTATCGGCGATGATGAACTTACGACCGTTAGTAGAGAAGTAACGATAAGCCACGTCAATCGTAATTCCCTGTTCACGCTCAGCCTTCAAGCCATCCAGCAATAACGCATAATCTATGTGTTCGCCGGCATTCCCCACCGCTTACTATCACGCTCCAACGCATCCAGCTGGTCTTCGTACAGTTTCTTACTGTCAAACAACAGACGTCCGATCAAAGTCGATTTCCCGTCATCAACCGAACCGGCGGTCAACAGTCTCAGCAAGTCTTTCTGCTCGTCTTTGTCCAGAAAAGCCTTTTATATCTAATTTATTATCTGCCATCACTAGTTACAATTAAAAGTATCCCTCACGCTTCTTTTGCTCCATACTGGCTTCCTGGTCGAAGTCGATCACGCGGGTTGTACGTTCGCTCTTGGTGGTCGTCATCATCTCTTCCACAATCTCCTCGATCGTTGAAGCTCCACTTTCTACAGCCCCCGTCAGATGGCCAACAACCCAATGTACGAAAACGAACCATCTTCATTTCAATCTGGTCACGGTACTTTTCAGGCAAGCGGTCATCATCCGCCATAATAAGATTGCCATCCATTTGTACCACCGGACGTTCCTTGCATAATAAAGCGGGACAATCGGAATATTCTCCAGCCGAATGTACTGCCAGATATCCAACTCGGTCCAGTTACTAATCGGAAATACGCGTATACTTTCACCCTTGTGTACACGGGCATTGTAGATATCCCACAATTCGGGGCGCTGGTTTTTCGGATCCCATTGATGGAACTTATCACGGAAAGAGAATATACGCTCCTTAGCGCGCGACTTTTCCTCATCGCGACGAGCCCCTCCGAAAGCCGCATCAAATTTATATTTATCCAGCGCATGCAGCAATGCCTGCGTCTTCATCAGGTCTGTATGCACTTACTGCCATGCGTGAAAGGTCCTACCCCTGCATCAAAAGCCTCCATATTGCTTTCTACAATCAGATTCCAGCCGTACTTCTTCGCATACTCGTCACGGAATTGAATCATTTCCTTAAATTTCCACTTTGAGTCGATATGCATCAACGGAAACGGTACTTTGCCCGGATAAAAAGCTTTTTCGGCAAGACGTACCATAACCGAAGAATCTTTCCCGATGCTATACAGCATGACCGGATTCTCAAACTCCGCCGCCACTTCGCGAATAATATGGATGGACTCTGCTTCGAGCTCCTTCAAGTGGCTTAACTTATATTCTTCTTTCATATTTATGAATTATGAATTTGCTTTCATTTTATACATTTCATCTTCACTTTTTAGGCAAAACAAGCTCCAGCAAACGATTCACCGACTCTTCCAAACTTAGTTTAGAAGTATCAAGTGACAAAGCCGGATGTTCCGGAGCTTCGAAAGGGGCGGATATTCCGGTAAAGTTTCTGAATCTCTCCCTTTGCGTGCCTTCGCATATAAGCCTTTCACATCACGTTTCTCACACTCCTCCAGCGGAGTGCTTACGAAAACTTCCAGAAAATCATCCTTTCCGATTATATTCGCTGCCATTTCGCGAATATCATTATTCGGACTGATAAAAGCAGCAATTGTTATAATGCCGCTGTCCATAAACAACTTTGACACTTCGGCTATACGGCGAATGTTCTCCACCCGGTCGGTTTCCGGAAAAACCCAAATTATTATTAATTCCGCTACGGATATTATCCCCGTCCAGAATACGACACAACAGTCCGCGTTTATGGAGTTCGCGTTCCAAAGCGATAGCAATGGTGCTCTTACCGGAGCCGCTCAACCCGGTAAACCAGATCATCACACTACGTTGTCCTAAAAGTTCTTCTTTATCCTGCCGGGTCAGCATCCGGTCGAATATCGGATATATATGTTCTTTTCTTCCATTTAGAATTGTTAATTAAAAGTTCCAGATCAATGGGATCAGGATAATAGAGATTAAGAAAGTGATAATATTAAGCGGCAATCCGATACGGACAAAATCCATAAACTTATAGTTGCCGATACCTTGTACTATCAGATTCGTCTGATAACCGATAGGCGTTGAAAAACTGGCAGACGCAGCCATACAGATCACCACAAAGAAGGGTGTAGGGCTCACTCCCAACTGTGAAGCAATTGACAATGCCACGGGAAACGCCAGAGCCGCTGATGCATTATTGTTAACCAATTCCGTAACAATTCGTAATGATAAACAACATCGCGAGCAACACGTGCGGACCATAATCATCACTTAATCCGATAATAAACTTCGCAACGCTATCTGCCACTCCGGAGTTTACCATTGCCTTGCTGATGGCAAAAGCACAGGCAATCGTTATCAGGATATCCCACGATATATATTTGGTATATTTACGGGCCGGAAGATATTGGTCCACGCCATGATAATAGTAGTAATGCAGACAAAGAAGAACATATCCAACTTGATATCCGGAAACATCTCTTTCGTTGTCGGCAGCTCACCTACCGTAGCACCGACAATCATCAGCACCAACAATAGCAAAGCAAACCACCGCTTCTTCTTCCCGGCAGTATCCGGTCTCATTCCCATTCGTCAACAAGACAAACACAGAAGATTCCCCCCATGTCGGAATAAATGTATCATCAGCCATCACCACATGTATCCCCTTCGTGAAGTACTACATCCTCCAGATTCGTAACAAAACGTTGCCCGTTACGTGTCTTAATCTCCTTCACCTCCGCCCCGTAATGGCGTTGGAAATTAAAATCCTTCAGTTTCTTGTTAATACCCGGAAAACGCGCTCCCAATACAGCTTCTACACGGTGCAGCTTCTCCCCTTCCTCCACTTCCTCATCGGGTACCGCCGTATCCGGACGTGCATCCGGCAACAGACGCTTCGAAAAAACAAACAGATAAATAATACCGGCAATGGCGATGAAGATTCCTACCTTTCCAAGTTCAAACATCGAGAAGCCCTCGAACCCGGCATCCAATATCATTCCGTGCACCACCAGATTAGTAGAGGTACCGATCAGCGTACAAATACCACCTAGAATAGTCACATAAGAAAGAGGAATCAGAAACTTTGTAGCCGGGAGATTCACCGACTTCGCCCAATGCTTGATAATCGGGGCAAAAATAACCACAACAGGCGTATTATTCAGAAAGGCAGAAATAAAAGCCACCGAAGGTAAGAGACGCAACTGTGCCTTAAACACCGTCGTCTTCCCTTGAGGCAACAGCTTCTTTATCACCTGTCCCAGCGTACCCGACTGTCGGATCCCCTCACTCACCAGAAACAGCAGAGCAACGGTAATCATCCCTTTATTACTAAACCCTTCCAACATCTCCTTAGGAGTCAGAATGCCGGCACACAGAAACAAAACCACTACCGAAAAAAGTATCATGCCCGGACGCATCTTATCTGCAATCAAGGCAGCTACCATTCCTAATAAGGCCAATAGTACAAATACAATTTCAAATGTCATATAAACATCAATTAGTGTTCTCTCTTGGGCTCAACGATAAACCACGGATTCAATAAATCCTCCTTGTTATATCGTAGAGGTTCTTCCTTTCCAGCCTGATATACTTCCATCCCTGCGGCACGGGCTATCGCATGTCCGGCGGCGGTATCCCATTCCATCGTCGGTGCAAAACGGGGATAGACATCCGCCGTTCCTTCGGCAACCAGGCAGATTTTAATTGAACTTCCGCTTGATATCAGTTCCACATTGCCGTGTTTCTTTTTTAAGTCTGCAATATATGTTTCCGTTTCAGGCGACAGGTGCGAACGGGAAGCAACCACGATCAGATGATCGTGCACCTCCTTCAAAGGTATCTGTTCCGACTTCCCAATCAGTTCTGTTCCAATGCCACGCCGTCACCTTCCAAACTGACAATACCGGAACATTTATAAGCTCCTACACCTTCGATCCCGAAATAAAGTTCTTTTTTCACAGGCACATAAATAACACCGAATACAGGTACAGAGTTCTGCACCAAAGCTATATTTACCGTAAATTCTCCGTTGCGCTTAATAAACTCCTTCGTACCGTCCAACGGGTCTACAATCCATAAAGTATCCCACCCACGTCGAGTCTCACACCCTAAATGCTTCCCTTCTTCACTAAGAACAGGAAAAGGAGTATCGTTCAGAATAGCCACAATCGCTTCATGTGCTTTTCTGTCCGCTATAGTTAGCGGAGAGTTATCAGCTTTCCTCTCTATTTCAAAATCCGATGCCGGATCATTATAAATAGAAAGAATCTTTTCACCTGCTTTTAGAGCCGCGTCGATAGCAGCCATTACATATTTTTGTTCCATTCAATCTCTAAATTAATGCCCTATTCACATTCAGGCAATACATTCTCCAAATTAAGAGTTGACAAAAGTAAAAACTTTCTTTGCTATAAAAGTTTCCCCACTGGCATTTATAACTTCTTTTAGTAGAAAGATAAAAATATCTAAACTAGATAGCCAACCCTTTTCAATAAAAAAGCAGTAACTTCCCAGTTACCGCCTTCTTATTTGGAAACAACATTTGTTCTTTCCAAGTATATATTACCAAAAAGAAATCAATAAACACGATACAGCAGCCAGGCTCCCTGGAAATCCGACGGTTAGGGTACTTAGCCTTGAAAGCATCGCGAGCTTCAGCAGCAGCAGCCTTGTCAGCAAATGAATTCACGATAACGCGATACATCGCCTTGTCTGCATTGAACGCAATAGTTGACTGATAACCTTGTGCATCCAACCAATCTTTCAGACCTTCCGCATTTGCTTTAACGCCAAAACTACCTGCTACAACGCTATAATCTTTCAATCCTTCATTACCGGAAACCACTGTAACTTTTTCCTGGCGAACGCCGGATGTATCTGCCACTTTAGGTGTTGTCACAGGAGCTGCCACTACCGGAGTTACCTCTACCGGAGCTTCCACCTGCGGTTCCGCCAATTCCTGCTGTTTCGCTTTTTCGTAAGCTTTCTTATAGGCACTTTCGCTGGATTTACAAGATGCAAATGCTAGCACCAAGCATACTCCCATTCCTAATACGACTAATTTTTTCATAATCCTATACTCTGTTTTAATTAATAATTCTATATCCTTGTCCATTACATTTAGTTTCGGGCAACAAAATAATAGAAATTTTATCATCCGGCAAAGAAATCCGGCAAAAAAACCTCTATTCCGTCTTCTTCTTGTACGAAATAGTACCCGTAGCCTGATAAGTAGGCATTAAAAGTACCTCCGCAATCTGAATATGTGCAGGAGCCGACGCGGCAAAATAAACAGTTTCGGCAATATCATCTCCCGTCAATGGACGAATCCCTTTGTAAAAATTATCAGCAGCCTCTTTATCTCCACGGAAACGAACAACCGAAAAATTTGTTTCCACCAGCCCCGGTTTGATATTAGTCACTCTCAATGGAGTATCCACCAGATCAATCCGGAGTCCGTCCGAAAGAGCCTTCACGGCAGCTTTCGTTGCGCAATACACACTTCCTCCCGGATAAGCGGCATCCTCCGGCAATAGAACCAATATTAATAATATGTCCGCGTCCGCGTTCCACCATACCGGGCACCACCAAACGCGTCATAGCCAACAGTCCCCTTATATTCGTATCGATCATGATATCCCATTCATCCAGGCTACCCTCGAATTCCTTATCCACACCGATCACCAGTCCGGCGTTGTTCACCAACACATCAATCGCCTTCCATTCTTCGGGTAATGATTCCAAAGAGGCGGCAGCCAATTTCCGGTCGCGCACATCAAAAGGCAATATATAAACCTGGACACCATACGCCCCTTTTCCAGTTCAGCTTTCAGTTCTTCCAGCTTCGACACTGTACGGGCATTCAAAATCAGGTTCCATCCTTCCTTAGCAAATTTACGGGCGCATCCTTCGCCTATTCCGCTGCTTGCTCCGGTTATAAAAACAATTTTCGCTTTCATTATGTTTTGAATTACAATATTGAATGACAAAAGTACGCCTTAACCTTCAAAGGTTAGCTACGAAAGTCAGTTAAATAAGATTAAACCATAAAAGAAAAAAAGAATTATAAAACGTAGCAAAAAATTTCAGTTTTCACGAACAACCTTTGGAGAAAAATGTTATATTTGTTGTATCATAATCATTTTAAACAGTATAAATTATGAAAGGATTAAATGTATTAGCAGCTTTTCTGGGTGGTGCAGCCGTAGGTGCAGCCCTTGGTATTTTGTTTGCTCCTGAAAAAGGAGAAGACACCCGTAACAAGATCGCAGAAATTCTTCGCTAAAAAAGGTATCAAGCTGAACCGCAACGAAATGGAAACTCTCGTTGATGAAATCGCAGCTGAAATTAAAGGAGAAATAGGAGAATAAGTGAGTAACCAAAGACTAAAAACAGAGCGACCATGTTTGCAGACGATAAAAGTATTGAGAATTTTCAGCAGTTGTTTTTCGAGTTCAAGAAATATCTGGAGCTTCAAAAAGAATATACCAAACTGGAATTAACGGAAAAGTTAACTATACTCTTATCCACGTTAATAATGATTTTAGTGCTCACTATCTTAGGTATGGTAGCCCTGTTTTATCTGCTTTTTGCCCTGGCTTATATATTGGAGCCTTTAGTGGGCGGTCTGATGTCGAGTTTCGCCATCATAGCAGGCATCAATGTTGTTCTCATCGCCCTGGTTATTATTTTCCGCAAGCAGCTCATCATCTCTCCGATGGTGAACTTCCTCGCTAATTTATTTTTAACCGATTCAAATAAATAAATTATGAATGCGCAGACCCCGCAGAAATTTACATTAGAAGAGATTGCCGAACGTAAAAAGAAGCTTTTAAATGAGATCCATGCTCAAAAAAAAGCCATGACAGCTACTACACGCGAAATATTTGCCCCACTTGCTCCGGCAACCAACAAGGCGGATGCACTCATGCGTTCGTTCAATACCGGTATGGCTGTATTTGATGGCGTAATGATGGGAATCAAGATTATGCGGAAGATACGGGCGTATTTTAGAAATTTGAGATAAAAAACCATTTAGTCAATCGCTTGATTGGATATTTTCAAATCGTCTATGATTTGTTGCAACACATCTTTTAACATTCGGCAAATCATGTTTTATCACGTCATAAACAATTTCAGCATCTAAATCAAAATAATGATGTGCGATTATATCCCTCATTCCCATTACACCTTTCCAATCCATCTCTGGATAGAAAGATAATAACGTCCTTTTTATCTGTTAATTTATCAACACCTTTCACTCCTTCACCGATGGCTATTAATAACATACAAGTACTCTCTAGTCTTTCCATTCCGGATGGAGTCAATAAATAAAAAGAAGGGGAAGTAATAGTTTCCGAGTTCGCTAATATCCTTTCCACCGTTTGGAAAATTTTCTTTAGCAATGATTCTATTATCTGACTTTTTACACATAAATTCCATCTTTATTGATACACCCTCTCAATAATTCATCCATATTATTTCAACCGAACCAGATCAACAGGGCATTTCAATAGTTTTTCCATTCTTCTTTAATATGAACTAAAGTAAAGATAGAAGGTCTATCAATTTCAACACAAATATCGACATCACTACCCTCATGTTGTTCACCACGAGCAACGGAGCCAAATATCCCCATGCGAGAAATAACCATATTTAGCAGCATTCTTCGCATATACTCACGAAGCAAAGATAAGTATTCTACAGTAGTCAACATAATAAATTGTCTTTTATCTATATTACAAAGAAATGCATTTTCTTTCAAAAACACAATAGATAATCAATAAAAAATATTCTAATTCTTTCTATTATACAAAACTAGAAATCTGAATATTATTTTAATCAATAAGCATGGTATTAAAAAACAATATATCAACGATCTTCACAGACAGTTGATATATTTAGAATACATATCAGCATTTTGCCAATATGAGGGGACAGATCAGGAATATACCGCTGTATTTTTCCCAACCTGCAGAATGTAGGGGATTCATGTGTGTAGCATGAAGTTAGGGACCTACATATTTCGTTATATTATAGGCTAATAATCTTCAGAAGTTTATTTTTTAGAAAGTGGCTAGTTGATCAACACAAATCAACGATCAATTTCATTTAATTGCCATTATCCTTTCAATAATGCCAATACAAACTGTGGTACTTTCCATGCCATCTTCTCTAATTTAGTCAGAGTAGGCCATAGACCGTGAGAGGAATACACTCTAATGTCCTCTCCCCACATTTTCTTACGCTTAGCACTATCAGTAGAAAGCCCTCCCATACGCATACGTACAACATACTCTTTCAAATAAGTAACAGAAAGTCCGCCCGTCATCAGATAACGCACCAGCAGTTCACTATCCGCAGCAATCTTATAACTTTCGTTATAAAGACCTAGTCTCATCATTACCTCGCGGCGAATATAACAAGTAGGATGTAATGGAAGCCAGCCATGACGTACCTTCCACAAACGATAATCACCGCCAATCCAGTTACGTACTACCTTGTCAGTATTATCGGGATTCACAAAAAGTCCGTCACCATACAGAAAATCCGCTCGAGTAGTCTTCATGTGTTCCACAATGCGGCTTATGACCCCATTATCATAAAAAGAAATCATCCGAATGTAGCAATCCGATTACATCACCTGTAGCCACACGAATTCCCTTATTGATGGCTTCATACATACCATGATCAGGCTCACTGATAATAGTTGATATACGATCTTCATATTCTCTAATAATCTCTAACGAACCATCTGTACTCGCCCCATCTACAACAATAAACTCTATGTTATTATAGTCCTGCGCCAAGACACTCTCTATAGCACCACGAATCGTCGCCACACGATTAAAGCATGACGTTATTATAGATACTTTCATAAGATTCTATTTTGAACTCGCTAATTATTGTCATCTCGGAAACCACTCCTGCAGTTTCTTCTCAATCAGTTTCTGTGCGTTTCCTTTCTCTATTTGCTTAAACTCAAAAGTTTTTGCCTGTTCCATTTTTGCAGCAAGCTCCCTTTCGTCAAATACCCCTAGCACACATCCCAAAGTATCCAATTTCCTAATTAATTGAAATTGGTCATGGATATGCTCTACCTTGTCATATCTTGGTATCACAACTATTCTTTTTCCTCAATTCCATCGCTTCCGATATTGCTCCCCAGCCACCTTGAAGTATTAATATATCAGCTCTAGAAAATATAACCCTTCATCTGCTCCTTTGTACAAAATTTAAAAGCTTTCGCATGTTTGTAGGGATAATCTGTATACCCAGTTTGTACTATCACCTCTTCCTTAGTTATAGCTGCCCATTCATCCACGGCTTTTTTGCCATACGATTGAAAGGCTATGTTCATTGTACCTAAACTAGCAAAAAATCATAAAACACCACAACAAATTGAATTAGGAAATAATTGCCGCATCTCTTCCCATTGGACCAAAAATAGATCACTATACCGTTCTATCCATACGGGAGTTTTAGAAGCATGTGTCACATCAGCAGCCGAATTAACAAATATTACTTTTTTGTCCCCAATAGTTTTTTGCGAAAAAACCGTAGGTACAGTCACACCAGCTCCTGTAGTAATGATTACATCTGGGCGTTTCACCAGCACCCAGAATATTGCTTGCAAACAGTTCACTATCAGTGTCCATTTCTTTGCTGGTTGAAAATTCACTAAAAATACATGTTCCTTGTCTGCCATAAAAGCTTTAGTTGATGTCGTTTTTAAGGTAAGCCAATAGCAATCCCATTGCTCGGGAATAGCACCGATAGCCAATTGTAGCTCACGTAAATGCCCGCCTGCCGAACAAGCTAAACAGATTTTAGGAGATTTATGCAACATAAGAGCCACCATAATAATGATTATTCACCATAAATATTTCTTTCTTTTATAAATCTTGCAGGATTACCTGCATAAATGCCAAAATCAGTAGTATTTTTGGTAAGTACTGCGCCAGCACCAACAACCGAATATCGACAAAGATGTAATCCTGGCAGAATTATGGCTCTTGCTCCAATAAACACATCATTGTCAATAACCACATCACCTACAACCAAAGGTAATTTATTATCAGATAAGTCATGGGATCCATTACAGATATAAGCATACTGTGCTATGGTTACTCTTTCTTTTTATAATAACAGGTCCCCAAATTATATATTTCGCTTCGAGTCGCTATACAAGACCTATCTCCTACGGTTAAAAAGCCATGGGGCATATATACGGGCAGTAGGTGCAATAAAAGGATGACCACTAATATGTGCACCAAACAGTTTCAATAGAAATATATGCCACCGATAAAAAGGTTTTGGCAACCACCTTACAAAAGTGTCCAAACCACTTCCCATATACGAATCATGATTGCTTCTTTCTTTGGCCATGGGCTAGAATACGCATCACGTTGGTTCTTATTTTTACGATAAAAGCTCACTCACCACCTAATACTTTTTTAAAAATACTCATATACATATCAGACACTCTACTCACACTAAAACCTGCAGACTTTTTAATTGCTTTCGCTGACATTTCTGAATACATTTTTTCATCTGATAATAAGCGCATTAAACAATTAGCTAACAATTCATCACATCGTACATCAGTATGATCAAAGACCAATCCGTTCTCATTATCCACTATAAAGTCCTTAAAACAATCTAAATTCGAAACAATAGGAACCAATCCTAAGCCCATTGCCTCAAGAGGGCTACACCGAATGTCTCACCTAATCCAGCTATAGAAGGATAGCAAAAAATATCACCTTTACGTATTTCTTTTGCCAACAAACTAGGTGAGAAAATAGGTTCCACCCATGTTATCCTGTATCCTCTTACTAAAGATTCTAAATAATCTACATAGTCTTCACCACTACCTCCGTCTTCTATTTTCGTTGCACCAATTATCCGTAATCCAACAGATATCCCCACCTCATGGAGTCTTGTCACTGCTTTTACTAATATATCCAATCCCTTTTCTTTATGTACTCTGCCAGAATAAACCACTTCCGGACTATCTGAAAGAGTTTTTACCATGTGTTCATTACAGAATATATGAGTATCAATCGGATTGGGTATGACACACAGCCCTAGATTTCATACTCGGACTCTGTTCTATTAATGCATTGTAAACTGCAGTTGACACACATGCCAAACTACTCATAGCAAAAATACGCCCCCATCTGTTTCTTCGAAATCGTGCCACATTATATAAAAAGCCCTACGATACTTCCATTTAAATAATAGACAAAGAATAGGGCTCCATATTGAATTAAGCACAAAGCATATCACATTTAGGCATTTTACTTAATGCCTTTATTGAAAAAACAAAATCCAGAACAAAGTCCTTTACCCAAGATCCAGTTCTTTCATAGCCATGCAGAAGAAGATTATCATCCATAGAACTCTCTTTTAGTGGTTTCTTAGATATAAAGATGACTTGATGTCCCTTATTTCTCATATCTGTACCGATAGAGTACCATAATTTTCCACTGCTCAATAGCATATGGGGTAGACAGCCAAAAGGCCCTGTTATTATATTTACTTTCATGTCAGCTCAATGATATTATGCAGCATCAAGCCGACTGATTATATAAAATAAGAGATAAGGGTTCACCCCCGCTAACATTTATTAACACTCTTTTCTTTATAAACTTTGCTGGATTTCCTCCAACCACAGTCCATGGTTCAACATCTTTAATCACCACTGCACGAGCAGCACATACAGCTCCCTGACCTACCGTGACCCCTTGAATAACAAAGGCTTCAGCACATACCCATGCCTGTTCTTCAATTACAATCGGACATCAATTTGATGATGATGTGGGTCCATAATATTATGCCCTGCAGTACAAAGAAAAGCCCGTTGACTTACCGTAGCATTACGCCCTATATGAATGGGCGCTGCATTATAACAGTCTACCCCATCGGCCAAACAAGCATAATCATCCATTATTAGCAGCCACGGTTGAAATACCCGAGCAGTAGCATACACAACAGCAGTAGACGCGATCTTAGCCCCAAAAGCACGAAGTAGCATACGTTTCCATCCCATCGCCATAGAGCGAGGAAATGGACGGGCAAAACAAGTCCAAACTACGCCCCATACTAAACGACGTAATTTATTACTCTTTGAATATGGAGTTTTAAACTCCATCAAATCTTTTGTCATATTATTGAGTTATACAATTCTACTATTTGCTTTGCAACAATATCACTTGCAAAGCGCTCCTTTACCAATTGACGACCTCGCAGGCCCATCAGTCTACGCTTCTCAATAGGAGTATGGAAAAAATGAATTATGGCATAATTTAATTCATCCACTGTTCTATCTATCCACCATCCACAGTTATACTTCTCAATCATCGACCAAGGGGCTCCCTTCGTAGTAATTACAGGTGTTCCACAGAGATACGATTCTGCTATCACAATGCCAAAATTCTCATTAAGAGTAGGAAGTACAAACACATCCGAAGAAAAATAAGCATCCCACTTATCATCTCCGAACAATCCGCCTACAACATCTACCATATCTGATATATTTAATCGGATAGCCATTTCATTCAACTCTACTACAGTATAATCAGATTCAATACCTGCTATCACTATCTTCCACCCATTAAGTTGTTGCTTTATTTTAGCTACAGCTTCCATCAAAATGTCAATACCTTTATTCTTACGATAAAGTGCCAGGAAAAGTATTTTGTTTCCGCTCTTCCCACGATTCTTTGCAACCAATACCATCAACGATTACCCCATTGGGGACAACAGCTACATTTGAATTATATCCCAATGCTAAAAGATTCTCTTTCTCTTTCTCTGCTGTTGCTACAAGTACATCACTTATCTTGATGCTGTGTTTCTGATATAGTAATAATGCAGGCAGTTTCTTTATCCAATAATTCTTCTTGATATCCCAAGGTTCAAGCATGCCATGCGGTGAAAGAGCAACCGGATACCCTTTCGCTTTAGCCCAAAACACAGTCCATGAACATTGTAACATCCAGCAACCATTAACATGTACTACATCAGGCTTTAAATTATCAAGCAAAGCGCAGAACTCATGCTTCATCTTTAGTGGATGCTTAATGCTGCTCTCTATATAATGCACTTTGCAATTAGTTAGTTGCAATTCATTATCACAGAGATGACATACAATATGCAACTCCACTAACTGTCCCAAATTATGTGATAATAACTGTAAATATGCACTTACCCCCCACCTGATTTTCCAATAGAAGGAATATAGTGTACTACTTTCATAAACTTTCGATTATAAATTCTGCATAAAATAATGTGCCACAGCCTTACATGAAATATGATCTTTGCTCCACGCGATTCGCTCATTTACAGTTTTCCTTATCCAATCACGATTAGCAATACAAGTATCTATCACATTATTCAAACTTGAGGAGCTTTCCAAATTAAATACAATTCCTTGCTGTCTATCTTTTAGTAAATATGAAGCCCCGCAATGATTACTAGTAACCACATATAATCCCATTGTCAGCGCCTCGTTTACCACAGCCCCCAGCCATCATGCTTAGAAGGTAAAACTAAGACATCATACTGTTGCATAATCTCTGAAATCCTATTCATAGGCTGCATACCATAAAGAATAACTTTCGCCTTAGCTTCTTTATTCATCGTTTCTATCAATGTACGTTTCTCACCATCACCCACTAAGCCTAGCTCCAGTTCGCTCTTCTGGCTTAATATACTAAACATTGCCACAACATTCTTTCTGTCCGAAAAACTACCAACATAAAGGACCTTAAGCTTTTCAGTTATAGGTACAGGCAAAGTCCGCTCTTTCCATTCCGTACAATATATAAAAGGCAATACTTTCCATCGTTTACTCCAAAATCTATAATAATTCTTACATATTTCCAATCCTTCAACGCAAACCTTAGGCTGTGTTGCCATAAAGGATAATGATAAAGTAAAGGAGGTTCTGTGATCACTCCACGTTTAAAGGATAATTTAGTGAAAGTTTCATCCAAGACACAACCTCTGCAAAAGCATTAATACCTGAAAAGAAGCAATAGGTATCCTCACCTTTACATGACTCATATAACTTTTTCACCTGATCAACAGAAGAAGCAATAATAAACTCAACATTACTTACTTTAAGCAGGTTAGAAGCTTTCCATCCCATCAGCTTTCGATCATCGTAATCCACACGAGGAGCTATCACCACTACCCTATCAACATCTGTAAAACTGACAGTTCTTCGATAAAAGGTATCTGATGCGGACTAATACAATTTTGGAAAAAAAAAATAAGTTCGTTTCAATACAAGATTTTGCAAATAAAAAAGATCATAACAAATAAGCTATTAACACATGAACATCAACTGAATGAAGATAGAATGATATTAAATATTTTAAATAGATTCAACCCATCACAATCAATACAAAAAGAACAATACACTGTAAACAACAGTATCCAAAGAAAACATTTTCATGATTCAAAATTTAATTTGTACTTCTTCACCATATCCGGATAACATATTATATGAGAAATTAGAAGCCAAAATACAAAACCTATATAATAACCGACAGTTAATAAATACCCCTCAAAACAAGAATGCAAACACAGAAAAGTAAAGAAATAACAAACAATTGTAACCTTCGATCATGTCTAATATATTTAAAAACTCGAGTTACTTTCTTTAGAATGAATAACATTATTATTGCACCTAGGGCACCTAATTGAAATAATATAGACAACCATCCGCTACCACTCTCAATCGACCTTTATGAAGTACGCCTCTATACCAAGCCGTTGCAAATCCACTTCCAATAAGAGGAGATTCATTTAATTTTTCAAACCCTCTCCAAAATGGGCAGAGCGAGAACCATATTTTTCACCTTTTCCCTTCAAACTTATTTTGTATTTGAGTTGAATGCTCAAGATATACAGGAATCGATATTGTTGCAAGAAATCCTATAACCAACAAATACAATATTATTTTTTAACATTTTTGCATTGTATACAATGTATAACACCATAGTTATCACGGATGCAAAAAGAGCAGTACGAGATGCAGCAACAACAGTGACATAAATAGACAGTAACAAAATAGACAACACAATACATCTGAAACATTTATTTTGTAACTGAAATAGACACCACAACAAAATAACATTAGCTAATCCTGCAATAGGAGCTAACCACATAGGATGATAATAAATAGCCGAAAAAGAGAGGTCAATATGTACCCCTCCTGTGCAAAGGCATTTATGCCTTTTAGATAGCAATACATAGCTATCATTGATACAACAGGAAAAAAATAATAAAATTACAGATAAAATTTTGCGTTCAAATAAGAAGACTTTTTTAGATACATAAAATGGTGCACAAATAAGCATCATCCCAGTAAACATAAGAATGCGATAATCGATATATAAATTTGAAAATACAGAAATATAGCAGGCTAAAAGAAATAAGATATTTAGTTTTGAATATTTAATGGTAAAGGTTCCATATCTAATTTTGTAAAATGCCACATACCCAAATGCAATGAGTAATGTATATATACCAGGAAAAATAATTGAATTTGAACAAATAAGAAAAAAAGCCATTAAGGAAGGAAAACAATATTCCTTAATATCACGATTAATTATTACCAAGCTAAGACCCAACATATAATAATAAAATTTACTAGAAATTATGCATTCCTATATGGCTATAATACCCAATGTTCTACAAACACACATTTTCACCCTTCAATAGAACTGGCTGGAATTTTAGAATATTAGCACAATATTCTTTATAATCATTATCTGAAACAGCAGAAATTCTAGCAGAAATCTCTGAAAGCGATGTCACGGTAATACCAATATTCTTCATCTCTACCAATTTCGCCATCGCCGAATCCTTCCATACTATTAATGGTAATCCAGCTAACACATATAACGAAAATTTATGAGGTGCAATAATTTTAAGATAACTCCCCCATGTACCAGAGCAGGTTTCTGTGGAATCTCCGTCCCAAACAAGTCCCCAACTCCCTTCTAAGTGACCAATTATATCAGGCTTAAAAAACTCCTTTATACTCATATTTATTCTTCATAGCATTATTTGAGGAACAAGAACCATATACTATAAGATCTAAATCTTTATTCTCAAAAACAAAATCACTAAAAAAACACGCTCTTATCTATATTACCTGCGAAACAAACCTGCTTACTTAACTGACGTGCTTCTTTATCTGGGACTGCAATATAAGGGAAACAACCTAAATAATGATATTTAATACCCGGTCTCAATCGCTGCTCAAAATAAGTTTGCATTTCAGGTGTATGCACAATTATTTCATCAAAATTTGACAAAACCTTATTCTCAAAGCCCGATAGCTCCCTCTTTTTCTCTTACAGAATTAATATCATGCAACAATGTTATCAGATATTTTTTTTTCAAGAAAGGAAGAATAAAATAAAGCATTTTAGGATTTAAACTTGGATACTGAATCAACAATGTTGCACCATTAGGTAAATTGATAGCAAGACGAATCATTTTTAGAATAAAACAACAATAAAAAGTAGCTTATTCTTATACCCTCTCAAAATGATAGGATATTCTTCATAACCATTTTGTAAAGCAATTTTATGTATATCTTGAGGAGCCTTAACACTTGCTCCACCACCTATTAAAGATTTACTAAGTTTATCATTTGTTATAGTTTTAATAATAAGTATGTATTTCTTCATTTTATAAACCTTGTGATTTAACTATTTCAAAAACCCTTTTCACAATAGGAGCCATATCATAATATTTGTATTCAGCCAATCGACCTCCAAAGATGATATCTTTTTCGTGAGCTGCTAATGCACGATATTTATCGGCTAAATCATTATTTAGAGTATCATTTACTGGATAATAGGGCTCCATACCAGGTTTCCATTCTGTAGAATACTCTTTGCTAACTACAGTTTTCGGACAATCCAAAAGTTGCTGACCAAACATCTCAAAATGTTTATGCTCAATGATACGAGTATAGGGTACTCCTCGGTCAGTATAATTCACTACAGCATTACCTTGATAGTTGGCAGTATCATAGATCTCTGTTTCAAAAGATACGGTGCGATATTGCAAACGCCCCAAACGATAACCATAGAACTCATCTATCGCACCTGTATAAACAATCTTATCGGCAAGAGCTGTCAGTTCTTCACGATTCTCCCCCAAAATCACAATTCAGACGACACTCTACACCATTCAATAGACCAGCAATCAGTTTATTATAGCCACCGATTGGAATTCCTTGATATTTGTCATTAAAATAGTTATTATCGAATACCATACGTACCGGCAATCTACGAATGATAAAAGCAGGCAATTCTGTACAAGATCGTCCCCATTGTTTTTCAGTATATCCCTTGATGAGTATTTCATAAATATCTTTTCCAATAAGAAGCTGCGCCTGTTCTTCCAAATTTTCAGGTTCACGACCATTAAGAGCAACTTTTGCTTCCGTCCGCTGTTCCTCCAATTTAGCTTCAGCTTCAAGAGGAGTTGTCACGCCCCACATCTGATAGAAGGTATTCATATTAAAGGGAAGATTATAAAGTTTGCCTTTATAATTAGCCACCGGTGAATTGGTATATCGGTTAAACTCCACTATAGAGTTGACAAAATCCCACACTTCTTTGTTTGAAGTATGAAAGATATGCGCTCCATATTGGTGAACATTTATTCCTTCTATATTTTCACAATAAAGATTGCCACCCAGCTGTGGACGCTTATCAATGACCAAACATTTCTTACCTTGTCGTTTAGCCATACAGGCAAAAGTGGATCCAAAAAGTCCGGAACCCACTATCAAATAATCATACTGTTTCATATATGTAAATATCTTGTTTTTATACCAGCTTCAACAAGTGCGGATGATATTCTTGAAATATCCTCTGCTGTCGGAGTCGTAAATGTTGAGAAGCAACGTTTCAATCGTTGATATTTTGCGTGTCCCAACGTATGATAGCTCAATAATTCTATAGAGTTTACAGAATAGTTCTTTAATTGTTCGACAAGCCAAGATAGCCAATCGATATTATCTAGCAGTTCTGCAAATACAACCAATCGGTAAGTTGCATTAGATAATTTTATAGTAGGGAAAAAAGTATAATAAGGAGATTGAAATTTCAAATCAACAATCCATTCATCCACCCACTGGAACATTTCTGCAAGAGGGGGACAGAAAGTGCGGTTTCCACTGCTATATTATATTCTTCCTCTTTCAAGCTTCTTATCAATGCACAGAGACTTTCACCTTGTAACAAAGGCTCACCTCCGGAGAAGGTGACCCTCCGATACCCACTCGCTTCAATTTTGGCTTTAAGTTGATCCAAAGCAAACCATTCGCCCACAGATTCCTCGCACCAAAAGGACAAGTGTTTTCCAAATTAAAAACATCATTACAACTACCACAACATTTACTCCCCTTAAAAACTGCACATCTTTCTTCATTGTAAAAAGTTTCAGGTTTGCTGGATTGAGTCTCCGGATTGCAGCACCAAGGACACTTAAGAGGACACCCTTTAAAAACACAGTTGTACGTAAACCGCTTCCATCATCTAAAGTCATTCTTTTGAACAGCTGTTACCAATAATTGCCGTTCAGCACTCATACGCCTCTGCCCGATTTATTAGGTTTACTTTATATTCATCCGGAAGTTCATTAAAATATGCGCTAAATCCCCATACACGAACAACTAAGTTAGGATACTTTTCCGGATGATTTCGTGCATCAATTAATGTATTTTTGTCCAACACATTCAACTGAAGTTCGTATAATCCACGCTGCACACTGTCATTCAACAGTTCGCTCAATTTATCCACATGCCTATTAAAAGCCGCAGGTATAATAAAGTCCACCACATTTCCATTGATACGACAACCCTCATAATTCATCAAAGACGCAAAGTTGATAACCTCCACAATATCAATATTTTTCCCAACCGGCGATATATGCGTAGAGAGGTTCACCCGAACGACGCCCATCCATAGACGCTTCTATATCAAATGCTTGAGAAATATAGTTGGGTGAGCTAAACCCCACTTTTGCCCGCCTTCCATTGATGCGAATATTCGAAACAACTGATTCAATTTTATCACTCACCCGATTAGTTAATCGCAAAACACTGTCATCAACTTTCCCAAACTTGAGAGGTTGCGACTGAAGCAAGCCCCTAAGATCCGCCGCGTTTTCAAAATTATGCTCTATCACGTCCTTTGCACTCTTTAAGAGTAAGTAACTTTGCTTAAACACCAGTTCCTTTATATTAAGCAAAGCATTGATGGTATTAGGCAAACCGACCACTAACATTCCATGATAAGCATACTTCGCTCCTCCCTTACTGATATCCTTTCCCGACTTCGTGGCATCCGAAAACAACAATGTAAACAAAGGAGAACAATCCATTACCAAGTCGTGAGCGCAACTTCTGATATTCTCTTCCAGACATTGTTCAAACAACCGCATAAAGGCTTCAAAGTCCGCTGTATAAGAAGACGCCATCATTATAGCATTATTGACAGCTTTCAAAGGAGAAATACTGTTAAGATTATTATTCTGGTCAAAACTCTTCCCTAGATTAGCGGCTCCCCAACAGGCGCTAGTCCCTAAGTTGTAACAATCTTCCGAGCATAGCCAAACCTCTCCATCAGAGGTATCACCTTATCCTCATTCAAAATCAGAGGTGACCCATTCCCTTTGAGTAAACACCGGGCAGTAGCGTCATAGACAGACTTTTGATGTATGATTATTTACTCTTAAAATCAGTTTTGGATCAGGAATGGAAAGTGTGGCGAATATTCCCAGAAAAAGGTGAGTCAACTCATTCTCCACATTCCGACCTTCTTTATCGAAACCTCCCAAAAAGGATATATTGTCCGGTATCTCCATAAAGTGTAGCGCTTTTTTGATGCGTCTGCGATCCGATAAGAGCAATCATCTCCCGAAGAATGACTTCAGCTTTTTTCTCTCGTAAGCCGCCCCTCTTCAATATCTTTCTTATAGTAAGGGAACAGAGCCATATCCAATCGCCCCAGGCCATTATGCCCATGCTCCATTTGCCAAAGCATCGCATGAAAAAACAGAATTTTCTGTAGTGCTCCCTCGAAAGAATCAGAAGGATACAAGACACGCCTACAAAGGCGTGTCACCTCCATAAAACGCACTACGCAAGATTGCTTTTCAGTCACTCTGTCAACTAAGATTTTCAACGCTCGCACCACTCTATTTTCTCCCATTGCAGCAAAGTCTGTCGCAAGCACCTCTTCATAAGCCGGAGTAATGCTTAAAATGTTCATAGCGTGCGTGGGGAAAAAGCGGTGAAGCGTCTTGGAATATGGATAAAAGAAATAATTGTTTTCATCGATTTCAATCTTACGGCATATCTTTTCCAACTGTTCAAGATAGGCTGTCTCTTCATCCTTAGCGTGCGAATACACCCACTTTTGACACTGAAAATCCTTTAAACCTCCAAGTATCATGTCCATTTTACCTTCAGCACGATGGCTCTTCACACATCTGACCAAAGTAACAAGCCGCATGGGCATTACTTTTTTTATCGTATTTTTCATCTCTCTATGAATTTATATTGCCGTTTACGTTGCAACTCTCTGATGGCGCACCTCACCTTTTCCGGCAGTTTCTTTCCCCAACGCATTGCAAAAGTTTCTCTTTCTTTAGGCACATGCCTGTATGGAGATGGAAGAGCGCTCAATTCATCCTCACGCGTTTCCACTTCCTCCATCATTTGTTGTACAGAAACATCGATCTTACGCATTGTTTCATCTTGCTTCCATAATTCATGCAATATATTACCATATCGATTCAGAATATCCATCTTATCGAGTCCTTCCCGTTGAGTTCCAAAAGCGAAATGAGCAATCAGCGCATCACCATTAAAGCAGTTAGCTTTTGCCTAGTTGAGTTGGCTTGATACAACTCAAAAAACTCTTCATCATCTCCAGGCACTTCGCCCTTGAATTCAGCCATTTCACCACCAAACCATAAAATACAGTTGATTGAAAAACGCCCCATTGCCATAGGATGTTTACCAACATATAACTCTTGATACTTACCAGTAGTAAGATACTTCTCCATGAACCAATTGTGCAAATCCGCTGCAAACCAACCGTCCAAACTAATAGTCCTCTCCATACAGATACTCATATAATACTTATCCAACTTGATTTTATTATGCACCTGTAAAAGATAAGTAGACAAAGCGTTATTGATTACGAGCGGTGATACTAAAAAAATACTCTGGATTATCCACACGAAACTTTACCATCTTCTCGAATAATTCCGGTTCAAACCATACCACATCATCATCAAGTTTCATATAAATAGTATCTTTGTCACAACAATCACGATAAAATGCATTAATGCTCGCAATACCATTAACGACTCCGTCCGGTTGCCACACCAAATTAACTTTCGGATATTTCTTCGCAAGCTTTTTTTAAAGAACTCAATATCCACCATATTGTGAGTATTAACCCATATATCATACCGATCTACAATATCAGCATTCAAAATGGGAGGAACCAAATATTGCATATAACGGCGGCGACCTGCAGCCGTATTCACTACAACTTTATAATTTTGATACATATCATCTGAATTTTAGGATTAAATTACGTAAGAGACACATCAAAAGTACACTCACAGGAGTGGAGAACCGTATCAGCATCTTTCTCCTGCCTAGATACTTCTTTTGAATTCAGTCTTGAAACCAAGTGTTTCGATTTCTCTCAAAAGTATGCGTATATATTGTAATCTTTGCTTTATGCCACGGCTGCTATCAACCGCATGAAGCATGTTATTATAATATTCAAGAATTGTATATTGAGTCAGTTCATCACTTTGAGGAAGTAAGTCACTTCGCCTCTTCAATTCACGTGCCACTTCGACAATCACTCTAGGCTCGGTATATTTTCCACCTAAATGTTCTCCCGGATGATGCACATAATTATAAGCAATCTGGTCAATCACTCCTACAGATTTTGCTCTGCCCAGACAATCAAGAGCAAAGAGGCAATCCTCAAAATAGTGGAGATTTGTTGACAACCGGGAATTCCGGTTGTCAACAAAATTAAAAAATTTGTTGACAACCGGAAACATCAGATAGTTCCGTTTCATATCCAAATATAACTGCGCCAACGATTCGGCATTGTCACACCGACATTGTTTCAACACATGTCCACCGCTGCCGTCGATAGGATAATCTTTATAACCAAATACATATACATCTGAAGGATTTTGACGATGCAATCTCAACACTTCTTTATAAAGACCGATCAAGAAAATCATCCGAGTCTATAAAAGTAAAGTATTCACCTTGAACATGTTCAATACCATAATTACGCGCATTGCCTACTCCTCCGTTGGGAATATGAAAGGCATGAATCCAACTATACTTCGATGCATATTCATCACATATTGCCCCCCGATGCATCTTTGCTACCGTCATCCACCAACAGCAATTCTATTTCATCACCCATATCTTGGGCTATGACACTATCAATACAACGATGCAAATAAGGTTCTACGTTGTATACAGGAATAATAACTGAAAGAAACATATTTAATTAAAGTGAACGATGTTTTATCCCTTTACCGGCTAGTACAGGAATGTATTTATTGATTAGTGGTATCATTATCAAACAGCAGGAAAATACAAAAAAATAAACTGAACTAACTTACCGATAGCAAAACGACGGTATCAATGGACGCAAAAAATAATCAGCTAATGATATAAATATACCCTGAACAGACATAATTATCAATGTATTTCTACCTATATATATCAATACATTTCCTAATTTAGGCATTCTTTTCATAGAAAAACCGAGAACGAAGCTACGCCGACAATAGCACTGAAACAAGCAAGAACCATCCCTATCTCAAAATAGTTTAAAATTTCCTGACTATGTTTTAACGCATCAGTTCTCACATATACATAAGTCAAAACACACCCCAACAAACCCAACAAACAATATTTCCACAAAGACATCCAATTGCTATTCATCAAAAACCTTTCAACAATAGCATATTTTCTCAATGAATTTCCTATTAGATAGAACAAAAGACACATTGGAATTTGAATAAGCCTATATGTTAAAGGGAATTCCCTAAAAACGAAAGCAAGCAGCTAAGACCACGCATAGCAATATGACAAATATTTTTACCCCCCCTTAAAGCGAGCCACGTTATACCCTAGAACTTCTACTATAAATAATATTGAAGAAACCAAAGTGCGCCGGGAAGCAATGTCTTCAGTTCATAATATCTCCCTTCACAAATATATTCCGGAGAAACTACAAGACTAACCACCGTATATAGAACACAAGGAACGAGAAGTGTCCAAACCCTACTTACAGCAAACGGTAACAATTGAGGATGCTTCGCTATATTGAAGCAGTATCCCGATAGCATGAAAAAAAGAGGCATGTGAAATGCATATATCCATGGACGGATATATAGTTGATTCCCAATCATGTGACCAACTACCACAAGGATAATACCTATCCCTTTTTAAAATATCAAGTGAATCTATACGCATAATAAAAAATACAAATTATTTCAAAGTTCCTCTAGTTTTGCCGCCTCTCAAATGTAATCTGAAAAGTATGTTTTTGATTATTTCTTTCATATACTGCACAGCATACGCCATTGATGAGGAAGGCATCCAACGCCAACTACCGGCACAGCAATGTATTGCAACGGCTTTCTCTGTTATAAGCTCCATATTACTTGCAAACAAACTTGACGAATAAATTTTTAATCCACTCTTCAAATCCTGTTCTTCATCCTTAAATTTGAAACCATAATCAATCGCAATATTTGCAAAAATAAAAGGAGAAATAATTTTATTATTCAATGAACCATCCGGCAATATAAAATGCTTATCATGATAATAGTTCATACAATCCCTCATAAAAGGATGTCCTTTTTCCGCACCAAGAATAGCCGCCTGAATCTGAATTCCGTCTATATATTGAATATCTTTTCTTTTGTTACCTTCCGCATCAACCGACCCTTCAGCATAAATTTTCTCCACTAAGTCCGATAACACTCTACCGCACTAAATGCCCTGTTAGCAAGACAAAAGTCTAAACTATTCCTGACAAAAACATCTGAATCCATATATATTCCCCCTTCCGTATAAAGTACATATACACGAATATAATCACAAGCAAATGCCCATTTCGCATCTTACATGCTTCTGCTACAAAAGGGATGGAATAAATATCAAAATTGTGTGTATCCCATTTCTTTATTTTATAATCAGGAAGCTTTCTCTTCCAACTTTTAATGCAACGTTTGAGCTCTGCAGGCATCGGGTCGTTACTCAACCAACAATAATGTATTATTTTAGGTATCATATTAGAATGTTAAAAAAATGGCTAGTCCTCTCAAACAGTCAATGTGTTCAATTCTCGAGTTCATCATTTTCTTTTTAATAACTTTATCTTAATATTGTTTGTATTCTCTTACGTATGCCATCATCCAAACCAAAAACCAAACAGCCAAAGCTACGCAAACTACGCCGCTTATTGAGAGGATAAAAAAATCCAAATATGGCGTGTGAAACAATGTATTTCTAAATATATATAACAGTAATGGTATAGGCACAGAAACAACAGTTACTATGATACAAGATTTAAATAAAACAAAAAATATCTGTCCACGTATATCCCATAATTTTCACCAGTAGGAAAGGCTTTATAAAAATAGCGAGTATCAGAGATGAAAATAACATGACCCAGGACAATGAAACTGGAGAATAACCTAACTTGAACAAAACATAGATGACAGGAAAGGATAAATAGCCGACACAAATGGAACATATAGTAGTTTCCTTTATCTGACCTTTTGCTGTAAACGCACTGTAAAACGATTGGTCAAACACTCCAAAAGCGTAGTAACAATTGCGAATTGCAGAAATACAACAGAATAATCAGGTATTTGTCCCAGCCAAAGATATAATAATTGCTTTTGCAACTAAAAAGACTGGAAATGCTAATATCAACATTAAAAATATGAATATTTTGTTGATATTAGCAATAAATGCTTACTGCCATCAAAATCATTTGCCGAAAAACCTCTTAACGATCTGCGGATTTGCTGCTGTTCGGAAATTGTTAACAAATGAATTAGCTGTCATAGAAACAATATTGGCCACTGAACGTCCTGTCACTATGCCCGAATTAAAAAAAACATATTAAGAAGAATAGTAGTACCTTTGAGCATTTAATGAAATAGAAGTGTTTTTCTACCAAATTCCACGATGAAAAGCCGAGTACTTTCTTTTATAATAGACTTGTCAAAAAGAGAAATGGTAATGAGATTCCTCATAATGACGAATACAGTAATAACGATAAAAAAAGTAATACCACATTGAACCATAAAAAGCAATGAAGCGCAAAGCATTAATTTATCCCAATCGGAAACCATGAGTATATATACAAGCAGTAATTTCAATATAGCTTCAATAATGCTGTATAAGCATATATATTCATTGTCTCATGTCCATAATCACAGCGGTATATGGCACCTGCGTAATACCGACAATAGACATTAATATAGATAAATGATATGTAAATACAGCAGCGGAAAATCGTTCCGGGGAATGACTAATTTATTATATAAAAACCATAATCCGATAGTTTCTGCCAATAAAGCAAACGACCACGCTGAATAATAGATGTACAGTCAATAAAGAGGAAAAGTATCACTTAGCTTTCCCTTATCTCTCCTCCCCATTTCAAATGTAATAAATCGCGATGAACGGATGCCAATGAACCATTAATAATATAACTTAATAAACCTGCTACTCCACCCACAGTTTGATAAATACCATAAATCATTGACACCCAATGTTTGGAGAATAATTCGTGATGTATATAATGATACGACTATTGTACACAACATTCTAAAATATAAGAATAATGTATTCTTTTGCGATTCTATCGTTTCCTGACATTAAGGTAAAATTTTGTTTTTATCTATAAACGGACAGACAGACAACAATTTTGAGCATCAAAAGTAATAGGAGAATAACTATCTTTATATTGAAGCAAATCCGATAAATCCAAACGTGATCGTATGATTAGTGGTCTATCGATCGGCCTTTTCACAGAAGCGAAATAATCCAAATATTTAAAACTTCCATCAAAGGTTTCATCAGAGAATTTAATCCAAATATTGGGAATATGATACGCATCAGACAGAATCAGACCATGCAATGAGCTAGATATAATCATTTCACATTCTACGATCTCTTTTATCACTTGCCTCCAATCCTTATAATGTTTAATATCAATCTGTCTCGCCTTGTTTCTTTCTCTTTCAATAAATTCCTTTATAATAGAATTACCTTAGATCATTTTTATGTAAAATCACCCCTATTAGATATTTTTTATTTACAAATGGAAGAGGGTAAATCTTAGGTAACAATAAAGCGGATCTCCATATATCTCCGGGCACTCCACCCCTTGTGAGATCAAGTATTTGCGTGTAAGCGGCCCCCTAACAGCCAATACCTTACGAGGAATAGCTGGCAAAGGATTATCCGGTTCCCGCACTCCGCTCCCCCAAATGATACTATCTTTATTTGTCATCCAACCTATTATCGAACCTATAACCATAAAATTAGGCTGCTCCCGTAGATTGAAAAATCCCAATAATTCAATATACGTTTATGACTCAATTCTTTTATAAGATAATAGTTTATGTCATCACCTATATTACTATGAAACACTTTATTACACAACAAATTCATAGACACATTAAGTACAATCTCATCTGCTCTTTTATGCAAAAAGCATATAACCTGTATTTACAATAAGCCTAAATAATCTTATGATTCTACCTTTTATGCGTAATTGTTTAATTCTCATATTATATAATTCATTTGTCTTCTCCAAAATCACATTCGTCTATTCTTCTGTCCTTTTCTCCCCTTACCACCATGGTGTGTCTCCCCATAGCCATAACCATAGCCATAACGCTTACCATAGCCATAATATTTGCCATACTTACCGTAACCGTAATAATAGCCGTACTTTTTCTTCTGAAGATCCAAACCATTGATTACAGTACAAAGATTAGGCAACTTATTACTATCAGCCAATTCATTAATCAAGGTAAACTCTGCTTTACCGAGTATAGTCTGCCCGACATACGTAAACTGACAAATCAGCAACACGACCTACAAGCAAAGTATCAGTTACCATACCAGCCGGAGCAGTATCCAAAATTACATAGTCAAAGTTCTTTTTCAATACCTCAATCGCTTTATCTAAACCATCACGAGCCAGTAATTCCGTAGGATTAGGTGGTACTATTCCACCAGGAAGAATATATAAATTCTTACTAACATCCGAAGGCTGAACGAAATCCATTAGATTCTTCTCCGGATTTGACAGGTATTGAGTAATTCCTTGCTCCTTTCTCGGGATATTAAAAATTTTATTCAAACCGGGTTTGCGAATGTCAAGCCCCACAATTATTACCCTCTTTCCTAACAAAGACAGACTAATCGCAAGATTGGAAGAAATAAAAGACTTACCCTCACCACTAACTGTCGAAGTCACTAAAATCACTTTCTGATCATTCTCAAGCATAAACTGAAGGTTAGTACGGAGATGACGGAAAGTCTCACTCATTAAAGTATTCTGATTCTCAAACACAGCAATAGAACCATTTGCTTTCCTTCTGTCAACGGTACATCACCTACAATAGGCAGACTTGTTAACTTCTCTACATCACCACGCCCTTCTATTTTAAATTTAGTCAAACCAATTAAAAAAATAATACCAACAGGCATACCCACTCTAGTACCAGGGCAATCATATAAATCATGGTAGGTTTTGGAGAAAACGGTCCTCCTGTCGCCACTGGTTCGTCAATAATCTTCGCATTATTCGCAGTAGCGGCTAAAGTAATAGCATTCTCTTCACGTTTCTGCAAAAGCATCAGATAAAGCCCAGCCTTGATTTCCTGCTGACGTGCAATACTTACATACTGGCGCTCCTGTCCCGGAGCATCACTGATACGACGGGAAAGCGACTGGACTCACGATCCAGATCAGCCTTCACGATAAGCAAGCCCTTGTAAAGTCCCATCAATAGCAGCTTTTACATTTGCTTTCATGGCACGAATACTTGTATCCAGATTTACAATCATCGGGTTGCTTTCCGTAGAAGTACGAAGTAAACGCTTACGTTCAATAATCAATTCATTATAACGATCTATTTGAGTAGTTAAGACCATTATCGGATAAACCAATATTACTAGGTAATACTTCATACTCATTCGACGGATTATTGATATATTTATTAAGATCACGAACTAAATTAATTTGAGTTCCATTTTCTACACGTTTTCTTTCATATTCAGCATTTCCCGATACTGCTAATTGGGCATCACTACTGATATCCGTCAATCCTGCATTTCTTTTAAAAGCTTCCAGCTTATCCTCTGTAGTGCCAAGTTCCTCATCAATAATCTTAATACGTTCATTGATAAACTCTCTCGTCTTTTCGGCAACCTCATTTTATCATTATTCGTATTCCGATTATACATTTCCATTAACTTATTAATAAAGTCCTGTCCCCGCTGTATATTCGTATTCATCAATGAAACAACTGCTACAGAAGTCGTTTTTGAGGTAGGTGCTATTTCCAATGCCCACTGATATCCTTTTGCCACCCCAAAATGGCTGACTAACTACAGCGCTGATATTTCGTACTACCTTTTTGCCCTACTATCTTCCCATTTGATAAAGAATCTTTCAATGTAAACCAAATGTACCTGCATCCGTAGGTAACACTGCTGGAAGTTTATCAAAATGCTTATTATATTCATTCAAGCCTATCTTTAGATTCACATCCAGACCACCCTCTGGAGATAACTTCATATCAACCAAAGCTACATTTGGCAATTTATCCGCCTCTTGTGCCGTCAAATTCACAATTGACGGGAGAGGTTTTATACAGTTCCTTTTTAGGAAACTCATCCTCATCATAGTAAGTAATATAAAGTTCCAGATTATTAACGACCTCTTTCAGTATTGTTTTTGAGCGTAGCACTTCTATCTCATTATCAATACTCTGCGTAGAAGTAATCACCCCCACCTAATCCCAAGCTTTCCAAATCTGCAGTATTTCCACCACCATTCTTTTTATCATTCTTTATCATGATAGATGCAGAGACCTGATACACAGGAGTTTGAAAATGCAAATACACCCAAGCGCCAATCAAACAAGCTAAAACCGAAGCAATAAACCAAGGCCAGTGAATAATATACTTAAAGAGAATTTCCTGATAATTTACTTTTCTCTTCGTCTAATTCACTCATATTATTGTTATACGAATTCTCATTCTCTTTCATTACTAATTACTTATTTAATAAAATTACCAATATATTTGCAAGTGAAACCAAGATAGAAGTAGCAGAAAACCATAATCCCGTATTGGTTCCTATATCCGAATTCTTAGCCTTAGTCTTATTAGGTGTCACATAAATTATATCATTCTGCTGTAACTGATAATAAGGAGACAGTACCATTTCAGCCTTATTCAAGTCCATAGTAATAATTTCCTGCTTGTTATCTTGCCCTGTCCTGATCAATTTCACATTATCACGCATACCATAAATAGTCAAATCACCTGCCATAGCGAGTGCTTCCAGCAAATTAATCTTCTCATTAGAGATCACAAAACTACCAGGCTTGGCAACCTCCCCCAATACCGAAATTCGGTAATTAACAATACGCACAGTTACAAGCGGTGCTTCTTTCAAATAAACCTTCAACTTATCTATAATCAGATTTTCTATCTCCAGTTTAGTCAATCCACCTACATGAATCTCACCCAATACTGGAAAGTTGATATTCCCCTGATTATCTACCAAATACTGCTGTAGAGCAGGTGATGCGTTTCCTTGTCCTACCATCTTTCCCTCCGTTCCACTAGCAGTACCCGAATTTACCAGATTGAAAGGTGCAGCCAGTTCCGGAGTAGAACAAGATACGGCAATCGTCAACAAATCCTTGGGCATAACCTTCACACCTGTCTGACGAACACTCTGTTCTGTATCATTCACAAAAGCCGTATCCTGCAAATAAGGCACTTTCTTATATGATTGGCAGGATACCAGCAAAAAAGCAAGTAACACATCCAAAGTCAATCGTTTCAGTTTTCTCATAACCACCTACTCATGTAATTTTACAACTATTGATTTAATTTTTACTCAATTTCCAATTCCTCACCTAATAAGCCTCTTTATCCCCACGGATTACATTATATACAGTCTTATACATGATATATAAGTCCAGAAGGAACGTCCAATGCTCGATATACCAGATGTCACGTTGCACACGTCCTTCCATCTGCCAAAGTTCCTTCGTATCTCCACGAAAACCTGTCACCTGTGCCCAACCTGTAATACCCGGTTTAACAAAATGACGAACCATATATTTATTTATCAAATGGGAATATTCTTCTGTGTGCTTCAACATGTGCGGACGGGGACCCACTAAAGACATATCCCCTTTCAGTACATTAATAAATTGGGGAAGTTCATCCACATTCGTCTTGCGAATCAGATTACCGATACGGGTTTTACGAGGATCACATTCCGTAGCCTGAAGCGTATCACATTGAGCATTCACCCGCATCGAACGGAACTTATAGCACCAAAATTCACGACCATCTTCACCACTTCGTTTCTGTTTGAAAAAGACAGGTCCAGGAGAACTTATCTTTATAGCCAGTCCCACAATGATGTATATAATCGGGAAAAGAGTACAAAGGAATAGTAGCGAGCAAACAATATCAAAGCTACGTTTCACAATACGATTTTCCAATAACTCAAGTGGCTCACGACGGATAGAAAGTACCGGGACATTACCTAACATTTCAAAAATACATTCTCCGTTTCAGATAGTTCCGGACATTGGGAACGCTGAAAAAAACGAATTAGATGATTCTCGCAATAGTTGATAATCGGCACAATTTCAGCACTACGGGCGGAAGGAAGACTGCAATAAAGTTGGTCTACCTTTCCCGCATTACGGGTCAAATAATCAACAGCTTCGCACGGCTGCCCCAAATATGCAATATTCATAGGATAGCGGTCTGATGGGAAATCTTCAAAATACCCCTGTACACGATATCCTGATGTCGGATCATCCGTCATGGAATGATAAAGTTCCTGCATATTTTCATGGCTACCCACCAGTACTACCTTTCGGACATTTTCCCCACTTTTGCGATAAAGCTCCAGAATATAGCGAAACGTCAGGCGATAAGAAATAATAACGATAATGAGAACTACATAAAAAATGCCCCCAGCTGACGCAGGTTAACACATTCAAAATGGAATATGTACGAAAGTCCCAGTACTATCAATACAAAAAGGAATCATGTTCCGTGCCACCCGAAGCATTATTTGCTCCGGACGAACCACCGGACGATGAAGAATCACTCCAGAACGAATGTTGCAAACCAGATAACATAAAGTCATCAAAGCCATGTTCTGGAAAGAGGCATGGAAAACTCAAAAGGAGAACGGTTTCCCAAAGAGAACCAAACACCCACAACAGTAAGTTCAGTAAGATGATGTCCCCTGAAAGGACAAAAAGATTTTAAGACTTTATTAAAACGTTGGACTTCCTGCATTTTTTATTCTTGATTTAGATTTTCATCCATATCCTCATTTTCTTCCTATACTTCAATATAAAGTTCTCCCCATTCTACCATTTTGGCTCGAAACTCTTCTTTTGTGAGATTGTCATAGTAATAGGAAAAAAAGACGGGTAAAATCACTTAGACGTAAATCGTCCCCAGATATCATCTTGTAATAAGTGGGTTTTCCATGTGGATTTCTTTACGCATACCTCTATTGACAAGTGAGCACCTGTTCAAACTGCTCTGCGATGAAATGGAGTATACGGGATGATTAAATTTTTTCATGTTTATAATTTTATTAGTTGTTAAAACATTGTATTATATGTTAATTTTATGCATATCCGTTCAGACATGTCTGAACGATATATTTAAAAGCTATTTCTACCTTCGCCTCGCGTTTTGAAAATTCAAGGACGATAATCAAAAATATAAATGTTATGACAAACGATTTCAGAATGTCTTATTTCATGCCTCCCATTGCTCCCATCAAAAATGAACTGGGGCGGATTGTTACTCCTGCAACACTTATTCCCTCCTGCGAAGTCTCCGTAGAACAAGTTTTTCAAATGATAACCCGCAACGAGAATCTCAAAATTCTGACCGAGCAAGTACGCAATTCCGGAGATATACGGACAGCAAAAGCATCACTATTGCCTTATGTGACTCCTGTGGTACGTTCTCGCGTCGCAACAGCAAATGTTTCGTAGCTTCTTCACATCTGGTAGTGGTAGATATCGACCATCTCGATTCCTATCAGGAGGCAGTGGAAATGCGCAGTACATTGTTTAATGACCACCTTCTGCATCCTGTACTCACGTTTATCAGTCCCAGCGGACGGGGTGTGAAAGCATTCGTACCCTACGATCATTTACCCATGGCTAACGACACAAACAGTATCATCGAAAATATGAAGCTGGCAATGATGTTCACTGTGCTGCTCTATGGTACGGAAACACCTCCTCCATTCGGAGAAAAACGCAAAGGGGTAGACTTTTCCGGTAAGGACATTGTAAGGTCTTGCTTTCTTAGTCATGATCCGGGAGCGTTGTTTAGAAACAGCAAATAATTAGATATTAAAAACTATAAATTAAAATTATGGACGAAATTGAATCGTTATGCCGCCTCTGTGAGGCGGTTGAAACTGCAGGAGCGGATATTGCCCCTACGTATGCTGAATATGTACAACTGGCGTTCGCCATCGCAACGGATTGCGGAGAAGCGGGACGCGAGTTTTTCCATCGGTTGTGCCGGGTGTCTGCCAAGTACGAACGGGAACATGCCGAACGGATATTCTCTAACGCACTTACTACCCGGCATGGAGACGTCCATCTGGGCACTGCATTCCATCTTGCTGAAAGGGCGGGTGTAACTCTCTGCAAAGAGGAAATGATGAACCACCGGAAAAATGCAAAAAATGCAGGAAATGCACCGTCCAAAAATCTCACACACACGCACGTGTATAATAAGGTGGACAATGAAGAACCGGACGAATCCGAAGAGCTGCAGGACGGGAGTGACCCGAACCAACCATTGCCCTCTTTCACCGAAGCGGACTGGCCGAAAATCCTGTTGCTCATCATGAGTTATGCCACCAGCCCCACACAACGCGATGTCATGCTGCTCGGGCATTGACCGCCATAGGTGCCAGCATGGAGCGATATGTGAGATGTCCATACGCCGGCAAACTCCAGTCTCCTTGCCTGCAAAGTTTTATTGTAGCTCCTTCCGCCTCGGGTAAGGGAATTCTTTCGTTCATCCGTCTGCTTGTAGAGCCTATTCATGACGAGATCCGCCAACAAGTAGCGGAAGAGGTCAAGGCCTACAAAAAAGAAAGCCGCCTACGACGCCATGGGAAAAGAGCGTTGCAAAGTGGAAGCTCCTCAAATGCCCAAGAATAAAATGTTTCTCATCTCGGGCAATAACACCGGAACGGGTATTCTGCAAAATATCATGGATGCCAACGGCACAGGACTTATCTGCGAAACGGAAGCAGATACTATTTCCGCTGCCATCGGTTCGGAATACGGACACTGGAGCGACACACTCCGCAAAGCATTCGACCACGATCGTCTGTCGTACAACCGGCGCACCGACCAGGAATACCGGGAGGTAAAGAAAAGCTATCTCTCCCTCCTGCTTTCCGGCACACCCGCACAAGTAAAACCACTCATTCCCTCGACAGAGAACGGTCTTTTCTCGCGCCAGCTGTTTTTATTATATGCACGGCATATGGACATGGATCAACCAGTTTGAAAGTGGCGAAACCGATCTGGAAGCCATCTTCACAGGCATAGGCCTGGAATGGAAAAAGCAACTGGACCTGATGAAAGCACACGGACTTCATACGCTCCGGCTCACTGATGAGCAAAAGCAAGAGTTCAATGCCCTCTTTGCCGATCTTTTTTTCCGCTCGGGACTTGCCAACGATAACGAAATGAGTAGTTCCATAGCCCGACTGGCTGTCAATACATGCCGTATCATGGCAGAAATAGCTATGATTCGTGCATTGGAATGCGACCAGCCTTATCAGTTCAAGGGATCTTCCCCCCTCTGCTGACCCTGACAAGGAGATTGCCGCCGATAATATCAAAGACGGCATTATTACCCGTTGGGATGTGACAATCACCGCTGAAGATTTCCATGCGGTGCTGGAGCTTGTAACTCCGCTCTATCGTCATGCCACACATATCTTATCTTTTCTTCCTTCCACAGAGGTCAAACATAGAGCCAATGCCGACCGGGATGCACTTTTTGAAATGATGGGCAACCAGTTCACCCGTGCACAGTTGTTGGAGCAGGCTGAAAAGATGAAAATCAAACCTAACCCTGCTCTTAGTTGGCTGAACCGTCTGATAAAAAAGGATTGCTTATCAATACAGACGATAAAGGCGTTTATACGCGCACGCATGTGTGCGTGTGTTAGGGAACCCTCGGAAAAAGTGCATTTTTTGCATTTATATAACAACAGGACGTTTCATGAATCCTAAAGCGGCGCTTTAGAGGTGGTAAAGCATAGCTTTACGATTGCTAAAGCGGTGCTTTACTTTTCCCGCTCTTCTAAGGTTCTCCCCAGGCATCTACAATCACTCTCACCTCCAACGGGGTGAATGAGCGGCGCTTTGATTCGTAACCTAAGTCGTACAGGCGTTGCAGAAGTCCGGGACATAAAGAGATCCATTTCTTCATCTTTCGATATGCAGCAATGTCAGTTAGTTCCGGAGAATAAAGTTGAGCCAGTTCCATGCGGCCGTAGGCGCGTATTTTGAATTCGTTCATAATGAATAAGTTTCTGATTTACAGTTACAAAAATAACAAAACATATTCACATATCCTACGTTTTTCCATTGAATAACCGACCGTTACTGCGCATAATTGACAACAATCGCGTGCAACTGTAGACTATTGATTTCTGCGGGTTTCAGGGTTGTATCTTTGTATCGTCGAAAGGGAAAAGAATCCCCCGGACACAATGTTTAACCCTTTAATTTATTGTTTTATGATTCGTTACAAAATTTATCAAAACCAACAGCAAAAAGGCCTGAATGCAGGCAAGTGGTTCGCCCGTGCGGTAAGCGACGAGACGTTTGATTTGGCTAAGCTTGCCGAACACATGTCAAAACACAATTCACCGTATTCCGGTGGTGTCATCAAAGGTGTGCTTTCCGACATGGTAGACTGCATCAAGGAACTGCTGCTCGACGGCAAATGTGTGAAAATCGACGACCTTGCCATCTTTGGTGTGGGCATCCGCAGTAAGGCAGCTGATACGCTGGAAGATTTCTCATTGGAGAAAAACATCACTGGTATGCGTCTGAAAGCTCGTGCTACCGGTAATTTGTCAACCACCAACCTGAAACTCGACAGCCAGTTGAAACAGCAGGCCGAATATCAGAAACCAACAACTGCCGGAGGAGGTTCTGATTCGGGTGATGACCCCTGATCCGAAACCGGATGGTGGCGGTGAAGCGCCTGATCCGGCTGCTTAATCCTAAATCCTTTATTTTTAATCTTTAAAAAAGTAACATCATGAGTAATTCATCTTCTCCCCGCTCCGTATGGAGCTTCATTATCAAAGTGATTATCACCGTTGCCACCGCTATCGGAGGTCTGATCGGAGTACAGAGCTGTATGTAGCCTTATGCGTACCATCACTCTGATTATCATTCATTGCAGTGCCACGCCGGAAGGAAAGTCCCTTTCGGCGGAGGCTTGCCGTCAAGATCATATCCTTCACCGGAGATTCCGTGACATCGGCTATCATTTCTACATCACCCGGGATGGAGAAATCTACCAAAGGCCGTCCTCTGGAAAAGGTCGGGGCACACTGCCGTGACCATAACACCCATTCGATAGGTATTTGTTACGAAGGTGGGCTGGATATGGCGGGACGTCCCAAAGACACGCGTACATTGGCACAACGGGCTTCTTTGCTCGGTCTGCTCCGCGAATTGAGGAAAATATTTCCTAAGACGTTGATCGTAGGCCATCATGATTTGAATCCAATAAAGGAGTGTCCGTGTTTTAATTGTACGGAGGAGTACCGGGAATTAGATGGTATTATCTAAGTATATTGACCAGCAAACTGGCAATAGATACCAGAATGGAAAATCCCGAAACCCACATCGTCGTACTTGTTCCGATGTCTGCGCTCTGCGCTTTGGTTTTATTAGGAGTGACATACAGGATGTCATTCTGTTGCAACTGATAGTAAGGAGATAATAACAAATCCGCGTCGTTCAGATTGAGTGTAACAAACTGTTTATGCCCATTCCTGTCTTCGCGGATTAGTTTTACATTATCACGAACACCATAAATAGTCAAATCTCCTGCCATGGCAAGGGCCTCGAGCACATTGACCTGCTCATTCACCACCGGATAAACACCGGAGAGGCCACTTCACCCAAAACGGAAACTTTAAAACCGGACATACGGACTACTACCGTAGGTCTTTCTTTCACGTAAGATTTCAGTCGCTCCGTTATCAGGTTTTCAGCTTCACGACTCGTTAATCCGTTTAAAGGGAGTTTACCTAAAACCGGATAATTGATATTTCCCTGGTCATCCAACAAAAAGGTACTGCCTTGTGCATTGAATGGCTGCGAAACAACCGGATCGGAAGTGGAAACAAGAATGGAAACTTCATCACCCGGTATCAGCCTCGCGTCCTGAACAGGCGCAACTTGCGTATTCGCCTGTTTCAAAATCTCCGCATCCTGCAAGTAAGGTACTTTCTTATAGGACTGGCAAGCCGAGAGAAAGAAGAAAAAGAATATCAGTACAAAAGCACCGGATAATTTCGTATTCATGTAAATGGTGGATAAATGATGACGGGATTAGTTTTTCTCGCAGACAGCCTCAACATAGCCAATAGGCATATTAACGCAAGCGCATCCCAGCATATTCAGCCGGACGGCAATCTTGCTTTTGCCATCGACATTGACCAGTTCACCAACCAGCCCGGTCAGAGGTCCTTTCACAACACGGACTTTCTCACCACGTGCCAAAGGAGAGCTGTTCATACAAATAGCTTCCTCGGAATAGTCGAGCATAAAACGGAAACGAGCCATCTGCTCATCAGGAATTACCGCCGGAGAGCTCTCACCACGCATCACCATATAACGGCTAACTGTAGAAAAACCCAGAACTTCTTTGCGTTCTTTCGGATTTACGTGCACAAACACCATCATTGGAAGAAGGACAGACTCAACTACCTTGCGCCGGTCACTCCACTGATGAATTTCTTGTTGGACAGGGACGAAATTCTCGATCCCCATTTTGTCTAAACGTTCGGCTACCTTCTTCTCGTGGTGCATACGAACCAAAGCAACATACCAGCGTTTTGAGTGTGCTACGCCTTCCCCTGTCCCAAAGCTAGGCCCAGCACTAAGTGATTTTGGTTTTGTTAAAATCATGTTTTTTTACCCCATGTTATTCCGTTACTTCTTAGGTAACGGAACTTAAATTTGACGCAAAGATAAAAGACAAAAACATAAATAGAATAAGCAAATATTCTTCCACTTTTTTTCGTTTTATCTGAAATATAGGAAAAAAACTATCCGAACATGAAAATAACTTTATTTTCATGCTCTAAACTTTTTTTCCTAATCTCAGATTTTTTCCGAAAAAAAGTGGAAGAATATTTTTTACTATTTATGTTTTTCCATTTTTTATAGAGACGCGCGCCTTGTGTGTGTATTGTCCGTTACCTAAGAAGTAACACACATACTTTAGTTCTGAATACTAATACTTTGCACTTTTCACCCTGCCTACACAACAGTTTTTAATGTAAGATAAATTCCCTTTATTTACCTCTGTACGTTCTTTAAGTCCAAAGCCTTTCAAATAGATTTGTGTGGTTTTTATAGATTTATGGCCCAATGATTCACTAATCATTTCAATAGGTATTCCCCGATACTTCGCTGTCGTTGCCCAAGAATGGCGAAGTGTATAGGAAGTGACGGAGATTGCAAATGCAAGGCTCTTGCCAAGTCCTTCAAACAATTATTGAATTGGCGAAGAGCGGACTGATATTCCCGGTACCCTCTTTCATCCAGACGTTTTTGATCGCCGCTAAGGATGTCAAACAGATAATCCGGACAATCGGGTTGTGCATCTTCCCTATTGCGAAGCTGGTTAATCATTTCCCTGGCTGTATCAAGTACTTCCACACTCATCGGGGTTTTAGTTTTGATACGGTTGTATCGCAACACATTCTGTTCCAAAGCCGATTTCTCCAAGTGAGCCAGATCAGCGAACGACATTCCACAAAACTGGAACATCAGGGCAGCAATAGCCTGTGTACGACGCAAACGCTCCGACTTGGGGTCCTCATACAGAAGCTTATGCAATTCGACAGCAGGCAGGGCCTTCTTCTGGCGAACATCGACACCGGTATAAACATCATGAAACAGTCGCGGCACATAAGGCGCAATGCCCGCTTCTACTCCCCGGTTATAAATACTACGAAGCATACGCATATACGTAGAGATCGTGTTGGGTTTCAAGCCACACTCGTAAAGATACTGCCCGTAGCGTCGTAAACTTTCCCGGGTGACTTGTCTGAACGACACATTGAGCGTGCCGCAAAACTTGCTGAAAGAGAAGAGAGCATTCTTGTAGACATGCGCCGTAGAATAGCGTCCCTCCTTTCGCAAACGGCCGATGTAGAACTCTGCACATCGGCTAAATCCATTTTTGTTCCTCATTACATCATTAGTTATTTTGTATATTATACCATTTGGCTAGCGGCAAAAGAACGAAAAACTTTCTAATTCTTTCCTATTTCAAACGAAAATCTTATCTTTGCACACAAGGAAGGTATACTATTACATAAATTGAATTTAGCAAGCTGGTTAAGAAATTAACAGATCGGCTTGATGTCTTCTTCGGAAGACTATAGGTTTTATCATTTGCCGTAGTCGCAGACCGCTCTGCGTGCTCGTTTATACATAAAGAATTTTTTTAGTATACTTTCCTTATTTTAATGACAGAGCAAGAGATTAAGATACGTCAGCAAGTAACCCGGTCTTTTCAAGAAATAAAGACTGTTGCGGATTTGACTAAACTAATGAATGAGGTTTGGTCATTCTTATGTAAAGGTACACATAAAAGAATTCCACTAAAGACGTGACTTACTTTAGTAACTATAAATTAGCTAAAGATGCATATTACAAGTTTTTAATTCCTAAAAAGAACGGAAAAACGCGTGAGATACAAGCACCTGTAAAAGACTTAAAACGTCTGCAAATATGTCTGAACTTTATCCTGTCCAGTCTTTATCACCCTCATCCTGCCGCTAAGGGGTTTATTTTGGGACAAAACATAAGTGACGCAGCAAAACCACACGTAAGAATGCCTTATGTTTTTCATTTAGATTTAAAAGACTTTTTTTACTTCTATTTCTCTTTATCGGGTAAAGGCTTGTCTATCATTACCTCCATTCAATCTGAATGGAGATAAAGAAAAGGATAGCTTATTGTATAGCCAATATATGTTGTACTAATGACGGCAGCAGAACCTTCTTACCTCAAGGCGCACCGACTTCTCCCATTTTGTCCAACATTGTAAGCCTGCGTCTGGATCAGCTTACCGGACTTGCCAAAAGATTCAGTGCTAGATATACACGCTATGCAGATGATATAACTTTCTCATCCTATCAGGACATCGCAAACAACACAGAGTTCCAGCAAGAACTAGTCAGGATCATTTCGGGACAGAACTTTTCAAATTCAGCCTTCCAAAACCAGAGCAGAAGGCAGAGGATACAGGCAAACTGTTTGCGGCTTAACAATCAATGAGAAGGTCAATGTCTCAAAATCGTATGTCAAAGAGATTCGGTTATATTTATATCTATGGGAACGGTATGGATATGAACGCGCGCAGATGTATCTCGCTTCAGATATAAAGAAAACGAAAGGCAACCATTCCGACATACCTCAATTATCCCATTATTTAAATGGAAAAATCCAATATATGCAGATGATAAAAGGAAACAGTGATGCTACTTATAAAACATTGCGAAACAAATTTATCTACTTATATATTCCTCAATGGAAAGAATGGAAAAAGAATATACTCGACTTCTGTGATGCGGTACAAAACTCTAAATTAAGTATAGAAGAGCTAAATAAATGGTATAAAACAATTAGTACAAATATCAATATACATCTATTAAAAGACACCCCCCTCTATACTTCACTTACCAAAGCTCTGTCTTGTTTAACTTTAAAAGCATCTGACATTCCCACACAGACTGTCTTTAAGGAACCAATACACAATGCCACACTACTACCATCCTTTTATATGAGAATTTCAGCAAAACGATCCGCTCAAATTTATCACTCATATCTGGGACGGAAATGCGGACAATTGCAAATTTGAAGGGTATGAGGATTTTATCCGAAAGGAACAAATTGCATTTAAAGAGATAACCGGACGTTTTAAAACAATAGATAAAAATCTTTTTTATTGTTTTTACGGTTTTCTACATAATCCCTCAACAACAGAGGATGGGGCAATATAAAATAAAATCCGGATGGAGTTCTTCATGGCTAAAAAAGCATGGTGTTCTGAACATCCGGAGCGTTCTCCTTTCGATTGTCCGATTCCGGAAAATAAACGCGAAATAGCAAATAATGTAAAATTGAACTATTTCAGCGATATCGTAGAGCTATTTAAATCTGAATTTCAGCTCAGACCGGAAACACGCCAACTAAAGAAACTTCTACGAGAACTAGTCAGGCAATATTTAAATTTCGATTTTCATGTTACGTTTGAACTAACAGATGTCAAATTATATACAAACGTATATATGATACGTAATATTCTATCTGACATACTACATGATATGGCACAAAGGAAGCAGTTTCCCGACATTCTCGTTAGAGTTGAAGACCTTGGTTCTGATTATGTAGATATCCTACTTTGTCAAAAGGATTCGGATTATTATGCCACTCACCTACAACTGATCCAGGAAACTGAATCTGGAGATTTTTGTGAATTGAAAAGAAAAATGGCAAACTTATGCGACTGGTATGTGGAAACACAATGTAAAGATGGAGCATTCCGCATCAATTATTTAAATAGTATTCAGCCTGATCGGACAATAGCGGAACCTTTGCTTTCAGATGGAGTAAAGGGATTCACTCACCGAATCCGTATATATAAACATTATGCTTATGAAAATCTAATTATAGATGAAAAAAAACACGGCAGGGAAGAGCTTGCTTCAATAAATGAGGAAGTAAACAACACACTGAAGAACTGCGACCAGCTTCACATCCTGACAGGAATGAATGTAATACTTTTATTGAAGGAGTTCGTTCCAACAACAAAACATTTAATATGGCAGAATATGCAATTATTTGTTGCCATCACACATTTGTAGAAAAAATAGAGGAGCAGTTAAAAGAGATATGCCGGAAAAACAGTATTCCACTCATTTTCTTTTCCGGACGTTATTCCTACTCCTACATGAGTGATAATGTATTGCAACTGAGCGTCGACAAATTTTACACAGGCATTGCCATGCATAGTGCAAGATATAAAAGCAGAAAATCCGCTGATACTTGAAAAAATAGAATTCGGAGAAGATTATGAAGTTGCCATATTAATGAATACAAGAAATAAATTGATAGAATGGCTTGAATCGAAGACGACACGCGGACATATTCCGAACTTGATTTAGACAGCTATGTATTAGAATTAGCCGACAATGCTTCGCTAACCGAATGTGTGCATGAAGATAAAGTACAATCCGACTCTATTGCGCGAACAGATTAATAGTATATCCTCACTTATAAAAAAAAATATGAAACCGGCCTTGATTTACTATGAAGAAAATGTATTTTCGCAACTTGATTATTTTCAAAACATCCGTTTAGCCACTTCCGGACGCACTGTTGATGAAAGATTTTACCTGACATTCAATGACTTATCAGAAAGCTACAAAAGGAAGGAGTCACAGCCATTTTATTATGAACACATTATCTGATAATGCTATAGAATTGCAAGGACTTCAGATGGCACACTATATACGTATTATAACCAGAGGTGAAGGAGTAGGAAAGCTACCCATTTTTCTTAATTGGTTCAGAAAAGATCACTGAATTATTACGTCTTTCAGATTATTCCTCCATTCTACAGACTCCGGCGGTGGAACTTTTTTATCTTACTCTAAAGAAAAAGTGAAAAATGTCATTGACAATATTCAGAGCTATAAACATCTGGAAAATTATGAAGCATATCTAGAAAAAAACTCATATACCTCAACCTAACAACTATCTTTCCCATCATTCTATAACGAGCGAATGGTCTTTATACCAATGGTCTACATGTCTGAATATCAAACCAGCGATAGCAAATCATATTGAAAGAGAATTTATATTACAGGTATGTTATATCGCAACACCCCGAATCTGACGTTAAAGTTACGATTGATTATCCTCCGTATTCATCAGAGTCAGGGTCGGAAAAAGCGCATTCTCATTATTGATGATGAAGCAGATAAAGGATGGGGTGAACTTTACAAGGCATTATTTTCTCACTACTCCAACATTGAAGTAAACACCCTGAAAGGCTTTGATTATGCATCCGACACCAAAGCGACCTTACTCAGAAAGTAAAGGAAGCGATTGAAGAAAAAGGCCGTTTGAACCGTATCATTTAGTATTACTTGACATCCGGCTACTGCAAGATGACTTTAAAAAGAAAACAGACTTCTCCAGCTTTGATGTTATCAATGTGCTACAAACACTTGATAAGGGGAACCAAATTATCATCGTGACAGCCTCAATAAGGCGTGGAACCTGCAATATGCTTTAAACAGAAATGTATTTGCTTACATCACTAAAGAATCTATTTTTGATAAAAGTTGTTCTAAAGAAAAACTGGAAGAGTTATTAAAACAGTCTGTTGACGCAATCTCTAAAAGTCGTTTTCTCAAGCAAGTGGCAAAAATGAAAAACAGATTTTGGACAGATTAAACGATAAAACAAGCACAATAAGTGTTCCTATTAGAGAAAGGATGCTTTATAATATAAAGGAACAAATAGAAATAGCTTGGGTAATGTTGACGAATTATCGTTTCGATGAAAGGTATTTACGGTATGCTTACTTGTCATATTATCAGATACTAGAACTTTTCGCAGAAACAAGTACTGGAATGTATATCAAAATCAAAGAATAAAAAGGATATTTATTGCGAAGACACAAAAGGAAAGGATATTAATTGTTCTGAACAGCTAAAAATGATATATGACAATATATGGAATGGCAACTTGATCCAACAAACACAAGGTAGTCGTACAGAAAAAAGAGTTAGAATTGGGATCATATGCACGAATTGGATCATGGATGTTAGCCCGTACCACAAACCGGCATTTCATGACATTATTGGAATTAAACTCTACAAGAAACAACAATACCCATGGAGGAAGTAGCACTCCCAATATTGATTTAGAAAAAAGACTTCTAAAAATGATGGCTCTCATCATCGATTTCATGGACAATGCATAGTATTCTGCACATTTTCTTGCCTATATTTTTACCACTTTTTACCGAATAATAAGGGACATCCTTCAGAAGAATGCCCCTTCATTTTTTATGTTTTTCTCGTTTTATACGTATGTTTCCAGCAATTTCACACTTCCTCCTTCGGGAGTGATAGTGACATCTTGCGTGGTTGCAGGCAACAAAATAGATTCTCCTGCACTAACAGTCAGTTCATTACCTTCATTGTCTCTCATTGTACATGAACCTTCCATACAGATAAAGATCACGAATGAATCGAGTTCGGAATAGTCGCAACTGATTTCTTCAGTCATGTCATACAGAGAAGTCGTGAAGTAAGTGCAAGCAACCAGTTCTACTGGTTCGTCCTTCAACGGTTCGTATTTAGTGCGATAGTCATCCAACACTTCGTAGTTGATGGCTTCACGGGCTAAATCGGTGTGAAGTTCGCGGGTTTTACCATTCGCATCTTTACGGTTGAAATCGTAGATACGATAAGTTATATCAGAAGTTTGCTGAATCTCGGCGATGAAAGAGCCTGCCCCGATGCTGTGCACGCGTCCGGCAGGAAGGAAGAATACATCACCCGGATGGATCTCATATTCCTGCAATACGTCGGTAATCGTATTGTTCAACACGCGTTCTTTATATTCTTTCGGGGTAATCTGTTCAGAGAATCCTGAACGCAATTTAGCTCCTTTGTCGGCATCTACCACATACCACATCTCGGTTTTTCCCATCGAATTGTGGCGTTTCTTCGCCAACTCATCTGTTGGGTGTACCTGGATTGACAAATCCTGTTTGGCGTCGATGAACTTAATGAGCAGTGGGAATTTGTTGCCGAAACGGGCATAATTCACTTCGCCAACCAGCTCCTCGCGATACTTTCTCACCATATCAGCCAGAGTTAAACCTTTGTCCGGGCCATTAGCCACAACAGATTCATTGTCCTCTACGCCGGAAATCTCCCAGCTTTCTCCTACTCCTTTCAAGTCTGAATTCAAATGCTTGAATGGAATAATTTTGTCGCCCCCCCAAAGCGTCTGCTTCAGAATAGGTTCGAATTTTAATGGATACATTTTTGTTTTTCTTGTTAATAAACTTAGATTAAATTCGCTCGGAGTTGTTTACAATCCGGGAACAAACATACAAAAAAATTGCCAAAGTAGAAGGTACTCCTATGGATTTTCGTACTCCTCAAAGAGTAGACAGTAGAATCAATGCCCCATTCGAACAGCTAAAATTCGGTGCCGGCTATGACCACTGCTATGTATTAAACAAACGTGAAGCAGGCACACTGAGTTTTGCAGCAAAATGTGTGGAGCCCGAAAGCGGTCGTAGCATGGAAGTATACACTACAGAGCCCGGTGTACAAGTTTATACTTCAAACTGGCACAATGGTTTCGAAGGTGCTCATGGAGCAACTTTCCCAGCAAGAAGTGCCATCTGTTTTGAAGCACAACATTTTCCTGATACACCCAATAAAGGC